>ERZ835541.1491-NODE-1491-length-22873-cov-3.334604_pt1 | contig 22873 bp, 26 predicted proteins | sample MGYA00519945_ERZ835541 | MGnify/ENA primary metagenome ERZ835541 (study PRJEB31850, sample SAMEA3708780) | human gut metagenome | biome: human gut; feature: human-associated habitat; material: faeces | place: China | collected 2014 ...
TGGAGCGTATCTGTATCGATACGCTCCATTGACTGTTTTATGAACACCCATCTAAATGGGCGGCCGCTTCGCTTTCAATCGGCGCTTGGGAGCCGCGTTCTGCAGGCCGGGCAGTGAGGACGAAGGCAGGGTTTCTCTCGGGGACAGCAGCGTGCTGTACACAGGCATAAAAAGAGCCGCCCAGGTGCTTCGGTCGCTGGGCTACCGAAGCGGTAGCCCAGACGGTTCGCACAAGAGCGGCTATGTTGGAAGTATAGCATACGACGCCGACGGTGTCAAGATATCCGGAGGAAAATTACAAGTGTGATCGGCCGCTGCAGAAAAAAGACAGAGTAACCGGAAAATCAAGACTAGTTCCGCCGTTTCCGACGGGTGGGCTAGTACTCCGGTATGGGAATGCGGTCAACATTGGCCTGCAGGATTCTGCACGGGCTACGGCAGCTTCTCGAGCAGCTCCGGCAGGCTCAGGCCCGTCTCACGGGCGATGCGTGCCAGATCGTCGAATTCATATTTTTTGCGGGAAACGCCATAGCCGCCCGCCTGCTTGCAGCGGACCGGTCCCCACGGACTGTCGATCTCGCTGACGCTGCGGTGCAGCGCCGTCCGGCTGCAGCGGTGCTCCCGCACGCCGAGCGTTGTCGTGTCGCGCAGGAATACGTCCAGCACAGCCTGCCGCTTTTCCAGGCGGCACAGCGCGCGCAGCAGTACGCCGGGGCGCGATTTTTTCATGCCGATGGGCGTCGTCCATGCGTCGAGCGCCCCTGCCTCCAGCAGACGCTCCAGCGCAAAGCCGATGGCCTCCGGCGTCATGTCATCCAGATTGCAGGCAAGCTCCAGCACGTCCTCCGCGCTGTCCTCCGTCTCGCCCAGCAGGGCGCGGACGCAGTTGGCGGCGGGGAAGTCCTTGCGGCCCATGCCGTAGCCGATGCGCTCTACGCGCATGGGCGGCATATCGCCGAAGCGCGCGGCAAACTGCGTCAGCAGAGCAGCGCCGGTCGGCGTGCACAGCTCGCCTGCGATGTGCCCGCCGTAAATAGGAACGCCGCGCAGCAGAATGGCAGTCGCCGGGGCGGGAACGGGGAGAATGCCGTGAGCGCAGCGGACGTGGCCGCTGCCAACATGCACGGGCGAGACGATGATCTGCTCCGGCGCGAGCCGCTCAAGCAGCAGGCACACGGCCGTGATGTCCGCAAGCGCGTCCATCGTGCCGACCTCGTGGAAGTGGATCTGGTCGACCGGCCTGCCGTGGGCCTCGCTCTCTGCTGCGGCCAGACGGCCATAGACGGCGAGGATATTGTCCCGCACACGCTGCGGGACCGGCAGGGCCGCAATGCGCGCGCGGATGTCCGCCATGCCGGTGTGGGAATGAGGGTGTTCATGGGCATGTTCATGCTCATGGTCATGCTCGTGAACATGACTGCATGCATGTGTGTGCGCCAGCGGGACGTCCTCACTCTCCTCCTCCGCGCCGTTCACGGTCACGGAGAGCTGCGTGCCGCAGATGCCGCACTTTTCGGTGCGCACGGCCGTGGTGACAACGCCGGGGATGCCCAGCGCATTGAGCTCCTGCAGAAATGCCTTCGGCTCCGGCAGCAGCTCGAGCAGCGCCGCCGTGAGCATATCGCCCGCGGCGCCCATGCCGCAGTCAAGATACAGTGTTTTCATGGTTTGGCCCCCATATGATTGATCATGCTGGCAAGATAGCCCGCGCCGAAGCCGTTGTCGATGTTCACGACGGAAACGCCGCTGGCGCAGGAATTCAGCATGGAAAGCAGCGCGGCAACACCGCCGAACGACGCACCATAGCCAACGCTCGTCGGCACGGCAATGACGGGGCAGTCGACCAGTCCGCCGATGACGCTGGCAAGCGCGCCCTCCATCCCGGCGATGGCGATGATGGCGCGCGCACCCATCAGCTCGTCCAGACTGGCGAGCAGACGGTGCAGCCCGGCTACGCCGACGTCATACAGCCGCACGACGCGGTTTCCGAGCACCTCGGCTGTGAGCGCTGCCTCCTCGGCGACGGGAATGTCGCTCGTGCCGCCGGTCGCGACGACGATTTTTCCGTCGCCGTCCGGCTCCGGCAGCGGCCCGACGATGCCGATACGGGAGGCTGCGTCATAGGTGAGCGCTGCGCGCTCCTGCAGATAGGCTGCGGCCTCCGGCTTCATGCGCGTGATGAGCACGGTCTTCTGCCCGCTGCGCTGCAGGGAATCGACGATGCCAGCGATCTGCTCCGGCGTTTTGCCCGCGCCGTAGATGACCTCGGCCGCGCCCTGCCGCAGACGGCGGTGATGGTCGACGCGCGCATAGCCGAGGTCCTCAAACGGAGCCTCGCGCAGCTGCAGGGCCGCGTCCGCGACGGAGATGCTTCCGTCGCGCACCTGCGTGAGCAGGGCGGTGAGAGAATTATGCATGGCGCGCCTCCAAATCGAGCAGAACTGCCCGGTAATCGGGCTTCAGGGCCGCGACGATCTCGTCGTGCTGGGCCAGCGCCCGGGAAAGCTGATCTGCCGGGAACTGCAGGCGGGCGCAGCCGTCCAGCAGGCGGACGCGGAAGTCCGTGTAGCCCTGCGAGAACAGCCAGCCCTCGGCGCGCTCCGTGGCGGCCAGCAGCTCCGGCGTGATGCGCGTGCCGGTGGGGACGCGCGTGGCAAGGCAGGCATAGGCGGGCTTGTCCCAGGTGAACAGCCCAGCCTCGTGCGACAGACGGCGAATTTCCGTCTTCGTCAGGCCGCATTCGCGCAGAGGCGAGCGGACGTCCATCTCGCGCAGGGCGCGCATACCGGGGCGGTCCCCGGCGTCGTCCGAGGCATTCGTGCCGTCGAGGATGAGCGTGAACCCGTCCTCGGCTGCCGCGCGCTTCAGATTTCCGAAAATATTTTGCTTGCAGTAGTAGCAGCGGTTTGCAGGATTGCGCGCCACATCCTCGGAGGACAGGGCATCCAGCTCCAGCACAGTCAGCCTTGCGCCGACGCTCTCGGCCAGCCGTCGCGCGTCGTCCAGCTCAAACTGCGGCTGGAACGCTGTCTTGGCGAAGTAGGCGTGCACGTCTGCACCGCACTGTACCGCAGCATACAGCAGATACGACGAATCCACGCCGCCCGAAAACGCGATGGCAGCGCGCGCGTTTTCCGCGAAAAATTCCTGTAGGGTCATGATGGGGTGTCTCCTTCCTGCTCCGGACACGGCGTGAGCCGCGCGCGGAAAGAAATGCGCCGCGGGGTCGGCAGTCCGTCAAAGCGGATGAGCCAGGCCTGCTTTGCCTCGTCGAGCTCCAGCATGGTGCCCGTGCCGAGAATGCTGTGCCGCACGCGCTGGCCGGGCCGGAAGGCGGCGGCGTCCGCGCTGCCGCGCAGCGTGCGTTCGCTCATGGCAATGTAGCCGCGGGCGTTATCCAGCAGCATATCGTCGCGCTCACCGCTCTGCTCCAGAAGGCCGGGGGCGATGTCGAGCAGAAAGCGCGAGGGATAGCGGTCGGTTCCGTCAAAATTGCGTCCGGCGGCCTCGGAGAGGTACAGCCCCTGCTCCGCGCGCGTCATTGCGACGAAGGCCAGCCGCCGCTCCTCCTCCATGGCGGGGAGGGTCCGGATCTTTTTCGAGGGGAACAGTCCCTCGTTCATCGCGCACAGGAACACATGGGGGAATTCCAGTCCCTTGGCCGTGTGCACGGTCATCAGCTTCACGCGGTCGCGGCTGTCACCCGCGTCGGCGTTCGTAAACAGGGCCACATGGGCCAGATAGTGCTCGAGCGTGCATTCCTCGCCGCACGTCGTCTCATATTCATAGACGGACTGCTTCAGCTCGGCCAGATTGTCCAGCCGCTCCTGACTGCCCTCCGTGCGGAGCATGGCCTCATAGCCGCTTTCGTGCAGGATGGCGGACAGGACCTCCGAGACGGATCGGCCGGAGCAGTCGGACGAAAAGGCATCGATGAGCGAGACGAAGCGTGCCGCACCCGTGCCGCGGAAGGCCTCCGTGCCGACACTGCGGCGCAGGGCCGTGAACAGCGAACAGCCTTCCTGTGCGGCCTGCTCCTGCAGCAGCCTGCGGCGGCGCTCGCCGATGTTGCGTTTCGGCTGGTTGACAATGCGCAGGAATGACAGATCGTCCTGACAGGCGATCATGCGCAGGTAGGACAGGGCGTCCTTGATCTCGGCGCGGCCGAAAAACTGCACGCCGCTGTAGATGGTGTAGGGAATTTTCTCCCGCTGGAGCACCTCCTCGACCGTCCGCGTGAGATAATGCGCGCGGTAGAGCACGGTCATGTCGCGGTAGGGCGTCCCGCCGTCGTGCAGGGCCTGCATCTGCGCCGCCATCCACGCGGCCTCGTCCGCCGCGCTGCGCGCGTGGTGCAGACGGACCGGCGCGCCGTCCGGCAGGGTGGGGAGCAGGGATTTTTCCATGCGGTCCGTGTTTCTGGCGATGAGCGAATTTGCCACGGACAGGATCTGCGGCGTGGAGCGGTAATTTTCCATCATCAGGATCGTGCGCGTACCGGGAAAGACCTGATCGAAGTCCAGCAGATACCGGATGTTTGCTCCGCGCCAGGTATAGATCGTCTGGTCGGGATCGCCCACGACGAAGAGGTTGTGGTGATAGCCGCACAGCACCTGCATCAGCGTGTACTGCGGCTCGTCGATGTCCTGAAATTCGTCGACCATGATGTATTCCAGCCGCTGCTGCCACTTGAGCCGGATGTCCGCATCCTGCTCGAAGATATAGAGCGTGAATTTCAGCAGATCGTTGTAGTCCAGCCCGAAGCATTTCTTCTGCTGGTAGAGATAGCCATAGAAAATGATGTCGTCCGGGGCCTCGGCCTGCAGATATTTCTGCTGCAGTGTCTCGAGCGACAGCGTGATGAGGTCGAGATAATACTGCGGCTCCTTCTTGAGCTTGCGGATCTCGATCATGTCCCGCGCCGCGCTGAAGGTCATGGCGCGCAGCGTCAGCCCGCGCTCCTCATAGATGATGCGGAGCATGGCGTCGATGTCGCTGTTGTCAAGCACGAGAAAGCGCCGCGGATACTGCACGGCGTGGCTGTCCTCCTGCAGGACGGTCACGCAGAAGCTGTGGAACGTGCAGATATAGCCCGTGTCCTCGTCGCCCGTCAGGGCGTGGATGCGCTGGCGCATCTCGGCGGCAGACTTGTTCGTGAACGTCACGCACAGGATGTTGCCGGGCAGCGTGCCGACCTCGTTCACAAGATAGGCGAAGCGCCGCGCCAGTGCGCGCGTTTTGCCCGAGCCTGCGCCCGCGATGACACGGACATAGCCCTCTGTGGCCGTGACGGCCTCCCGCTGGGCCGCGTTCAGCCCGCTCAGCAGATCGTCCATGCGTGTTCGCCCCCTTTCCCGAAAAATAATAGCACAAAATCGGGCGAAATACAAGCGCGAGCCGGGCGGGCTTGCGCACTGCCTGCCAATATGCTACAATAACAAACAATAATTAAGAACACCGCCGCAAAGGCGGGGAGGGGAGAGCGCTATGCCGCGTTTTTTTGTTCCGCGCGCGGAGCTGGGTGAGAATTTTCTGGTCCTGACGGGGGAGAATGCCGCGCATGCGCGCGTGCTGCGCCTGAAAAACGGAGATGCCGTCACGGTGTGCGACGGCGAGGGTGAGGAGTGGCACTGCGTTGTCTCGGACATGGCTCCGGGGCAGGTCAGCCTTGTCGTGCAGGAGCACACGGCCGCAAAGAGCGAGGCGGCCGTATTCTGCAGTGTGTATATGGCCTTTGCCAAGGCGGATAAATTTGAGCATGTGATCCAGAAGGCGACGGAGCTGGGCGCGGCGGAGCTGGTCGCGTTCCCGAGCGCGCGCTGCGTCTCCCGGCCGGATGAACGCTCGCTTGCCAAAAAGCTCGAGCGCTGGCAGAAGATCGCCGCCTCGGCCGCAGAGCAGTCCGGGCGCGGCCGCATCCCGCAGGTGCTGGCGCTGCCGTCGTATGAGGCGGCGCTGCAGCGGGCTGCGCAGGCGGAGCTTGCCGTCTGCTTTTATGAGAACGAGGAGCAGCGCACATTCCGCGCCGCCATCGAGTCCGCGCCGTTCCGCACGGCGGCCCTGCTGACGGGGCCGGAGGGCGGTCTGGAGCGCAGCGAGGTGGAGCAGGCGCAGAGGGCCGGCCTGCAGATCTGCACGCTCGGCAGCCGCATCCTGCGCTGCGAGACGGCCCCACTGTGCGCCCTGTCTGCCCTGATGTACGCAACGGGTGAATTCTGAGCGAAAGTGAGGGTTAATGAATGAAAACGTGTGTGATCTCCTTCAGCAGCCGGGCGGATGGGAACTGCGCTGCCATTGCCGGCTGTGTGCAGGAAACGCTCGGGGCGGAGGGTCTGACCCGCTTCGATTTTTCCGGACTTTCGGTGCATGGCTGCGGCGCCTGCCATTGTGAGTGCTTCCGGCAGCGCGAGGCCTGCCCCTATTTTGCGGACGATGCGTTCCGCCTGAACGAGGCGGCGGCACTGGCGGACCGCGCCGTGTTCATCGTGCCGAATTACTGCGATTTTCCGTGCTCCAATTTTTTCCTGTTCAACGAGCGGAGCCAGTGCTGCTTCAACGGGCATGCCGAGCTGGCGGACCGCTATCTTGCCGTGCCGAAGAAATTCATCGTTGTCAGCAATACGGGCCGGGAGAATTTTCTGGCGGCGCTCCGGGACCATGTGCTGCCCAAAACGGAGCCGGATGTCTGCTTCCTGCGCGCGGCGGCCTATCATCGCATCAGCCTCGACGGCGACCTGATGACCTGTGAGCCTGCCCGTGCAGCGGTCCGGGACTTCTTGCGGGACTGGTAATGCAGCGGCCTGAGCGCCATGCAGGCAGGCAATGATTGCGGCACAGATTCATTGGCGCAGTGCCTTCAAGTTTGTCATTGCGAGGCCCCGAAGGGGCCGTGGCAATCTCCTGCAACGTCCGGCGGATTTGCCAAGGCTTTCCTGTGATCCGGCCGGGTACTGCGAGATTCCCACGTCGCTTCGCTCCTCGGAATGACAATTCGGGTGCGTTTACCGTTTTAACGATGGCCTTTGCCGTTCGTGAGTTCCGCGCCGGTCGGGGCATGTCTCGACCCTGCAACGCTTCCATGATAGCCGATCTGATCCCCCCGGAAACAGGCATGTTTCCGGGGGAGTTTTGATATATTGGACAGGGGAGGTGAGGGCATGGAGCGGAACGACTCCATTCTGGGCGGCGCGCTGCTTTTAACGGCGGCGAATCTGCTGCTGCGGCTCATCTCCATCGCATTTCAGGTCTTCCTCTCCGTGCGCATCGGCGCAGCGGGGCTTGGACTGATGCAGCTCATCTCGACCATCGGCGTTTTTGCCATGCTGGCCGGGACGGCCGGGGTACGCGTGACAGCCATGTATCTGGCGGCGGAGGAATTCGGACACCGGCGCTTGAGCGGTGTGCGCGCGGCCATGCGCGCCTGTCTGCAATACGGCATCCTCGTGAGCGCCGTCTCCGGCGCGGCACTGTTCTTCCTGTCGGACTTTTTCGCAATGGAGTGGCTGCGCGACCTGCGCGCTGCGCCGAGCCTGCGGGTCATGGGCCTGCTGCTGCCGTTTTCCTGCCTGTGCGGGATCATGACGGGGTATTACACGGCCTGCTCCCGCATCCGCCAGCTCGTCGGCATCGAGATCGCGGAGCGGCTGGTGTCCGTCGGGCTGACGGTCACCCTGCTGTACCTCTGGGCCGGGGACGATCTGGCGCGGGCGTGCTGCGCCATCACGTTCGGCAGCTCCGCCGGGTGTATTTTTGACTTCACACTGCTGTATCTGCGCTACCGGCGCGACATGCGGCAGGTCCCGCGCGAGCATATCCCGATGCGAAAGCGCCTGCTGCGCCTGAGCGTCCCGCTGGCGCTGAACGACGCCCTGCGCGCCGGGCTGAACACGGCTGAGCAGCTGCTCATCCCCATCGGCCTTGCGCGCTACGGCGGCTCGACGGAGGAGGCCATGGCAGGCTATGGGACGATCCACGGCATGGTGTTCCCGATCCTGATGTTCCCGGCGGCCATCCTCTATTCCGTCTCCGATCTGCTGGTGCCGGAGCTTTCACGCTGCCGGGCCATGGGGCGCGGCCTGCGTGTACGTGACCTGAGCGGGAAGTGCATCCGCATGACCATACTGTTTGCTGCGGCAGTGGCGGGCTTCTTCTTCGTCTGCGCGGAGGAGCTGGGCCAGTGTGTCTATCACAGCGCGGATGCGGGGCGCTACCTGCGCATTTTTGCGCCGATGGTGCTGATGCTCTATCTCGATGCCATTGTCGACGGCATGCTCAAGGGCCTCGCCGAGCAGCTGAGCTGCGTGCGCTATAACACGCTGACATCCGTTCTGGACGTCGTATTCCTCTATGTCCTGCTGCCGCGCCATGGCGTTGCGGGCTATGTGGCGGTGTTTGCCGTGACGCATGCCATCAATCTGTATTTGAGCATCCGGCGGCTGCTCGTTGCGACGGAGCACCGGCCGCGCGCGGCGGATTTTTCCCTGCCGCTGCTGAGCCTCGGCCTTGCCCTGCTGCTGACGCTTCCGTTCCCGGCGGCGGGTGGACAGATCATGCGGCTTATGTGCCGCGGCAGCTGGTTCCTGACGGTTTTGCTCGCGGCCTTTGTGCTGCTGCAGGCCCTGACGCAGCAGGACGGCAGCTGGCTGCGGCGCGTGCTGCGCAGGACGCTTGACAATCGGGGCGGCGCGGGCTACAATGAGGGCAGTTTTTAGGGGAAGCGCTGTTTCAATCAGCGTTTTCTTAGACCAGGAGGCTGATCTCATGCCGCAGACGCCCATGCCGCAGGTGCATCCCATCCCCCCACTGTTTGACGCGGAGTCCCGCGTGCTTATTCTCGGCTCATTCCCGTCGATCAAGTCGCGGGAGGCCATGTTTTTTTATGGCCATCCGCAGAACCGCTTCTGGCCGCTGCTCGCCCTGCTGACCGGCGAGCCGGCGCCGCAGACCGTGGAGGAGAAGCGCGCGCTTGCCCTGCGCCACCATTTTGCGCTGTGGGACTCCATTGGGCAGTGCACCATCACCGGCTCGTCCGACAGCAGCATCCGCGACGTTGTGCCGAACGACCTGCGCATCATCACGGAGCATGCGCCGATCGAACGCATTTTCTGCAACGGGAACACGTCGCTGAAATACTACCGCCGTTATAACGAGCCGCTGCTCGGCCGCCCGGCCGTCGTTCTGCCGTCGACGAGCCCGGCCAACGCGGCGTGGTCGCTGCAGCGTCTGGCCGAGGCCTGGCGCGTGATATTATAAATGGGAGGAGCCAAATCCGCGGCTCCTCCCGTTTTCATTTCCTTAGAATAACCAGATGGCCGGGATGTGGATGTTCGTCAGCCCGAGCTTGGCCTGCAGCGAGAGCGAGGGCACGTTATCCGGCGCAACGAAGCAGTACGGCAGCCAGCCGCGCTCCAGATGGAGCCGAATGAGCGCTGCCTCCAGCGCCTGCGCGATGCCGCGGCGGCGGAACTCTGGCACGACCTCGAGCATACCCATGCTGCCCTCGGAATGGATGCCGAGGAAGCCTGCCAGCCGCCCTTCGGCGGTGAAATGGCCCCACAGCGCTCCGGCCTCCGCGCGGCCGCGCAGATAGGGCAGGGGATCGTCGAACAGATGATAGTAGCGCGCCGCCTCCGCGGCGTCTTCCGCCTTCAGCGGGCGGATGGAGCAGGCCGGGACCTCGGGCGGCGACGGCTGCAGGTACAGCAGCGTCTCATAGGCCTCCTGATCGTGCAGGCCGAATTCGCGCTGCACGGCGTCGGCGGCCTCGTGCGAGAAGACGGTGAAGCCCGCGTCCTTCGGAACGGTCACGCCCCGCAGTACGCGCAGCAGGGCGTCCGCATCCGGAATGCCGCAGAAAAGGCTGTTTCCGCCCGTTTGCAGCAGCATGCCCTCCGGTCCGTCGTACAGCGCGCGGCAGCGGCCGGTCCGGCGAAGCATTTCCGTAAAGAGAAGCCGAAGATTTTGATCCATGACGTTTTTCCTTTCCAAATAAAAACCGCGCGGCCCGGAGCCGAGCCGCGCGGAATATGTGCCGGGAAACGCGCTCAGAAGAGCTCGTTGATGATGGCGGCGATCATGGCGATCACGACGAAGTCGGCAAGCAGCTCCACGCCGTTGATGATGAGACCGGTCAGCGCAAGACCCTTCTTAACATTGCGGCGGGCGACGCCGACGATGCCGAGGATGAGGCCGACGATGGACACGAGCAGTGCGAGAATGGCCAGCACGATGCCGCTGGTGCACAGTGTCTGGAGCTCGCTGAAGCTGAAATAGAAGGAGCTGACCGAATCCATGATGCTGGAAATGATGGCAATCACGGCGATCGTGGCGACGAGCGAGACCATGCTCATGACGAACGAGGCCACGCCGACACCGTTGCTGCCCTTCAGCGGGGAGACAGGCTGGACGTAGACCGGCTGCTGGTAGACAGGGTATACCGGGGCCTGCGCGGGAGCGGCAGACTCGACCGGTGCGGAAGGCTGGGATTCGACGGGAGCGACGGGCGGCTCCACGGGGACGGCGGGCTGCATGGGCTCCACGGCGTTCTGAACAGGTGCGCCGCAACTGCCGCAGAACGCAGCGCCTTCCTCGACGGGGGCGCCGCAGTTGGCACAGAATGATCTCATAACAGATTCCTCTCTTTCCAGGGCTTAGAGCACGGCGATGCCGATGGCCGCCAGCACAATGAGCCAGATGCACAGGGCGATGGCGCTCAGGATCAGACCGGCAATGCCGAGACCCTTGCTGCGGTTCTTCTGGGACATGCCGACGATGCTGAGGATGAGGCCGGGGATGGCCAGAAGGCCGATGTAGGTCCAGCAGAAGATCAGGCTGAGCAGACCGCAGACAAAGCCCGCGATGCTGCAGCCGTGTGCACCGCGCTTTTCGGGAACGGGAGCGGCAACATAGACGGGCTGGGAAGGCTGAGCCTGCACGGGCTGAACGGGGGCCTCAGGGGCAGCCGCGATGGGAGTGCCGCAGTTCGGACAGAATGCGCCGCTGTTGTCGACCATGCTTTTGCAGTTCGGGCACTGGATCATGGACATGGAAATTACCTCGATTCAAACAGATTCAGGAATGACAGGGCATATCCTGTTCATAATAATTTTACACAATCGGTCGGAGAATGTCAAGGCGGAACGTGGCCGGAAGGGTGCAAAAAAGACCTGCTGCAGCGTAAGTTCTGCAGCAGGCCTTTTTGTGGTCATTTTCCTGCAATATGCAGCCGGTTCAGGGCGCGGCTGAGCTTGGCGCGGGCCAGCTTGATGTCGCGCTCCTCCGTGGCCGCTGCGATGCGAGCCTCAGCGCGGGCCTTTGCGGCCTCGGCACGGGCGACGTCGATCTCATCGGCATATTCGAACGTGGTGGCGACGAGACGTACCTCGCCCTTCTCCACGCTGAGAAAGCCGCCGCCGCAGGCTGCATGCCGCGGCTCGCCGTCCTTCGTGACGACGACGCGGCCGATGTCCAGCGCGGCGATATAGTCCGTGTGGTGGGGATAGATGCTCACATAGCCGCCGGTCGTGCGGACAACGACGGAATTGGCCTCTCCGTCAAAGAAGCTGCCGTCCGGCGTGACGATCTGCAGATGGAAGCTGCTCATTTTGCAGCCCCCTGCTTCGCCTTCTCAACGGCCTCGTCGATCGTGCCGACAAACAGGAACGCGGACTCGGGCAGATCGTCATGCTTGCCCTCCAGGATTTCCTTGAAGCCGCGGACCGTCTCCTTGATGGGGACGTACTTGCCCTGCATACCGGTGAACTGCTCGGCAACGGAGAACGGCTGGGACAGGAAGCGCTGGATCTTGCGGGCGCGGCTGACGGTCAGCTTGTCCTCCTCGGACAGCTCGTCCATGCCCATGATGGCGATGATGTCCTGCAGCTCCTTATAGCGCTGCAGAATGCGCTGCGTCTCGCGGGCGACCTCGTAGTGCTCCAGACCGACCACGTCCGGCGTCAGGATGCGGGATGTGGACTCCAGCGGATCGACGGCAGGGTAGATGCCAAGCGAGGCGATGCCGCGGTCCAGAACGGTCGTTGCGTCCAGATGGGCGAACGTCGTGGCCGGGGCCGGGTCCGTCAGGTCGTCGGCAGGAACGTAAACGGCCTGCACGGACGTGATGGAGCCCTTCTTCGTGGAGGTGATGCGCTCCTGCAGGGCGCCCATTTCCGTGGCCAGCGTCGGCTGGTAGCCCACGGCGGAGGGCATTCTGCCAAGCAGGGCCGAGACCTCGGAACCTGCCTGCGTAAAGCGGTAAATATTGTCGATAAAGAGCAGAACGTCCTGCCCCTCACGGTCACGGAAGTACTCGGCCATGGTCAGGCCGGACAGCGCCACGCGCATTCTGGCTCCGGGCGGTTCGTTCATCTGACCGTAGACGAGGGCGGTCTTGTTGATAACGCCGGACTGCTGCATCTCGTTATAGAGGTCGTTGCCCTCACGGGTGCGCTCGCCGACACCTGCGAAGACGGAGATGCCGCCGTGCTGCTTGGCAACGTTGTTGATGAGCTCCATGATGAGGACCGTTTTGCCGACGCCTGCGCCGCCGAACAGACCGATCTTGCCGCCCTTGGCATAGGGGGCGATCAGGTCGACGACCTTGATGCCGGTCTCAAGGATCTCCGTGGAGGTCTGCTGCTCGTCATAGGCGGGCGGGTCGCGGTGGATGCTCCACTTCTCACAGGTGACGGGCTGGGGCTTATTATCGATGGCGCGGCCAAGCAGATTGAAGACGCGGCCGAGCGTCTCGTTGCCGACGGGGACCTTGATGGGCGAGCCGGTGTCTACGGCCTCCATGCCGCGCACCATGCCGTCCGTTGAGCTCATGGCGATGCAGCGGACCACATCGTCGCCGAGCTGCTGGGCGACCTCGCAGACAAGCTTGCCGCCGTCGCGCTCGATCTCGATGGCGTTGAGCAGGTCGGGCAGGTGACCGGCCGGGAAGCGGATGTCCAGCACCGGGCCGATGATCTGCACGACGGAACCAATGTTCTTTTCCTGCATTCGGTTGACTCCTTTCCGTTACAGCGCCTCGGCGCCGGAAACGATTTCTGTGATCTCCTGCGTGACGGCTGCCTGCCGCGCGCGGTTGTATTTGAGGACCAGCGAGTCGATGAGCTCACCGGCGTTTTTATTGGCGGCGTTCATGGCCGTGCGGCGCGCGCCGTGCTCGGAGGCAGAGGCCTCACAGAGGGCGGAATACAGCACGCCGGAGACATACTGCGGCACGATGGCCGCAACCAGGGCGGCAGGGTCGTCCTCGACGGTCGCGCTCTGGTACTTTGCATCGCCCGTGAGCTGCAGCGGCAGAACGTCGGCAGAGGCGGGGACCTGCGAGAGCATGGAGCGGAACTCCGTATAGACGACGGTCACGCGGTCATAGCGCCCGGCTGCAAAGCCGTCGCACAGCAGGCGGGCGATCTGCATGCAGTCGCCGATGCCGACGGAGGCGGCAAGGCCAAAGTAGGTGCTGACGAGCTCCGCACCGCTGCGGGTGAACTGCTCGAGCGGCTTTTTGCCGATGGGCAGCACGCAGTAGGGCTCGCTGCCGGCCAGCGAGAGCACGAGCCGGTGCAGGTTGGCGTTGTAGCCGCCTGCCAGACCGCGGTCGCCGCCGATGACGACGAAGCAGGTCTTCTTCACGGGGCGCACCTCGGAATAGACGGACGGCGTTTCCTTCAGCCCGGCCTGAATGCCCGCGATGGCTTCACCCAGCACCTCGTGGAAGGGGCGGGAGCGCTCGACCCGCTCGCGCGCATGACGCAGCTTGGACGTGGCGACGAGCTCCATGGCGCGGGTGATCTGCTGGGTGCTCTCGACGCTGCGGATGCGCGTCTTGATATCCTTCATGGAAGCCATAGGCAGCGCTCCTTAGGCCGTGAACGGCGCGCGGCAGGATTCGATGGCGGCGCGCAGCGCGGCCTCGTTTTCCGGCCGAAGCTCGCCGGTCTTGCGGATGTCCTCAAGAATTTCGGGGTGCTGCACGGTCAGGTGATCGAACAGCGCGGATTCAAAGGCGGAAATGCGCTCGACGGGGACGTCCATGAGCATGTTGTGCACGACAGCGTAGAGAATGCTGACCTGCAGGGCGACGTCCAGCGGGGAGCTGCGGTCCTGCTTGAGCACCTCAACGACGCGCTCGCCCTGAGCAAGGCGCGTCTTCGTGTCGGCATCGAGGTCCGAGCCGAACTGTGCGAAGGACTGCAGCTCGCGGTACTGTGAGTACGTCAGCTTCAGGGTACCGGCGACCTTCTTCATGGCCTTGATCTGGGCGCTGCCGCCGACACGTGACACGGAGATGCCGGGGTTGATGGCCGGGCGGATGCCGGAGTGGAACAGCTCGGACTCCAGATAGATCTGGCCGTCGGTGATGGAAATGACGTTCGTCGGAATATAGGCCGAGACGTCGCCGGCCTGTGTTTCGATGATGGGCAGGGCCGTCATGGAGCCGCCGCCGTATTCCGGGGCGACGCGGGCCGCGCGCTCGAGCAGACGGGAGTGCAGATAGAACACGTCGCCGGGGTACGCTTCACGTCCGGGCGGACGGCGGATGAGAAGAGAAAGGGCACGGTACGCGGTGGCGTGCTTACTGAGGTCGTCGTAAATGACCAGCACGTCTTTTCCGTCGTGCATGAAGAATTCGCCCATCGTACAGCCGGAATACGGCGCAATGTACTGCAGGGGCGCAAGTTCAGACGCGGTTGCGGAGACGACGATGGTGTAGTCCATCGCGCCGGCAGCGTCGAGCGTGGATACCAGCTGCGCAACCGTCGAGCGCTTCTGGCCGATGGCGACGTAGATGCAGATGACGTCTTTGCCCTTCTGGTTGATGATGGTGTCGGACGCGAGCGTCGTCTTACCGGTCTGGCGGTCGCCGATGATGAGCTCGCGCTGGCCGCGGCCGATCGGGATCATGGAGTCGATGGCCTTGATACCGGTCTGAAGCGGAACGGAGACGCTCTTGCGCTTCAGGATGCCGGGGGCCGGGGACTCGATGGGGGCGAATTTCTTCGCCTCAATGGGGCCCTTGCCGTCAATCGGCTGACCCAGCGCGTCAACGACGCGTCCGATGAGCTCGTAGCCGACGGGAACGGAGACAACACGGCCGGTGCGGCGCACGGTGTCGCCCTCGCGGATGCCCTCTTCGTTACCCAGCATGACGATGGAAACGGAGTTTTCCTCCAGGTTCTGCGCCATGCCGTACACGCCGCCGGGGAACTCCAGCAGCTCGTTGACCATGCAGCCCGTCAGACCCGCGGCCTTTGCGATGCCGTCGCCGATCAGAATGACGGTGCCGGTCTCGGACTGGTTGATCTTTGCTTCATAGTGTTTGATTTGAGAACGGATGATTCTTGAAATCTCTTCCGGTCTTAATTCCATTGCTTCACCAGCTTTCAGTAGAATAAAGCCTTGTTACAGGGAGCTGCTCTCGAGCAGCTGTTGGATCTGGTTCAGGTGGCTCTGCACCGTGCCGTCGAGCTGACGGTCGGGAAGCTCGAGACGGATGCCGCCGAGCAGCGACGCGTCTGTCCGCACCGTAAGCTCCACATGCTTTTTGCACTTGGCCTCGAGCTTTTCGCGAAGCCGGGCTGCCTGCGCCTCGGTCAAAGGCACAGCGCTCACCGCGCAGACGTCGATGATGTCATGGTCGCGGTTATAGCGGCCGCGGAAGGCCTCAAAGCAGTCAGGTAGAGTCGAGATGGTGCCGTTGTCGCACAGAAGCTTCATAAAGTTCTGCATATAGGGATGGACACTGCCGCCCCACGCCTCGTCAATGAGCTTCGCACGCTCCTGCTTTTCGATGGATGGCTCCATCAAAAGCTTCGTATACTCAGGGTTTTTCCGAAACAGATCGCTGACTGCATGAAGCTCGCCCAGGATTTGTTCCTCCAGCGATTCTTCGCGGGCAAGATCATACAGCGCGCCGCCGTAGGTCATGGCAGTTTTGCTAATCATGATTCTTCACCCAATTCGTCGATAAAACGCTCAATAAGCGCCTCATGCTGCTTTTCGTCGATTTCCTTTTCGGCGACCTTCGAGGCGATCTCCACGGCGAGGCCGGAAATTTCGCGCTTCATCTCGTTCATGGCCTTGCGGCGCTCGAGCTCGATATCGCGGCTGGCCTTTTCGCGCATGGCCGCCGCTTCGCTTTGGGCGCTGGCAAGCATTGCGTCAGAACGGGTCTGCGCATTTTTGACGGCACGCTCGGTAATGGCCTCAGCCTCCCTGCGGGCAGTGAGCAGATGCCCCTCGTACTCGGCCTTGGCGGACTCGGCGTCCTGCTTGGCGGAGTCAGCGTCGGCATAGATGGCATCGACCTCCTGCTGGCGCTGGGCGAGGATCTTCTGAATGGGCTTAAAAAGGAATCGTTTGAACAGATACATCTGAATAAACAAATTCAGAATCTGCGCGATGAAGGTCCAGCCTTCAAAGGCTACCAGGGATTGATAGGACAAGGCTGCCGCCTCCTTTCAGATTGTGGGTTGCCGATCACAGCATGCCCAGGAACAGGTTGGGCGCCACAAAGATCAGAAGCAGGCCAGTGACGAAGCCGTAAATACCGGTCGTCTCGGCGCAGGCGATACCCAGAAGCATCGTCGAGGTCAGCTCGCCCTTCATTTCCGGCTGGCGGGCAATGGCTTCGACAGCCTTACCGGCCGTGTAGCCTTCGCCGATACCAGGGCCGATACCGGCAATCAGAGCCAAACCAGCGCCGATCGCGCAGCCCATGAGTACGATTGCTCTTTCTAACATGTTGATATCCTCCTAAAAATTAATTACGTTTTTATCCGCGGCGCGCTGCCGCATAATAAATGAAGCTTACGGCTTACTCGGCCGCGGTGGAAATGAACATCATCGTCAGCATGCAGAAGATGAACGCCTGCATGAAGCTTCCGAACCAGTCGAAATACAAAGAGATGACGGCGGGGATGCCGACGGTAAGGAACGGAATGGCTCCAAGCCACTGCCCAACAACGCCGGGAATGATGGAGAACAGCGCGTGGTTCGCAACGACGAGCGCCGCGTAGACAAGGGTCGAGATGACCGTGCCGGAGACGATGTTGCCGAAGTGACGGAAAGCCATCGAGATCGGCGTGAAGACCTCGCCCAGCACGTTAAATGGCGCCATCACGAAGATGGGGTCGCAGAAGCCCTTGAGATAGCCAAGAAGGCCGTTGGTCCTGAGCTTCGTATATGTAATAATGACGAATACAACAATGCCCCACGCGAGCGTGGTCGAGACATCCGCCGTGGGCGGCCAGAGGCCGACGAGAGACGATAAGCTTGAGAAGATGGACATCGCGAAGATGGTGCTCACAAACGGCACGTAGCGCATCCACGCTTCGCCCATGTTGTTGCGGACAAAGTTCTGCGCGGTGATAACGATTTTTTCCGCGATGGCCTGCCGCTTGGAGATGTTGCGGACCTTCAGATCGTGCGTCAGCCAGATGCAGACCAGCGTCAGCACCAGCATCACGCCCCAGCTGACAACCAGCGTTGCCGTGATGGGGATGCCGCCCAGAATGGGGATCTCAAAATAAATTGGCGCGCCCTGAATATTGACATTCATTTACGAACGGTCTCCTTCCAAATCAGAATCTATATTGGCCGCTTCGGCGGGGTTCTCCGTGGGTTTGTCCGGCTTGTAGAGCCCGAGCGCGCGCATCGCGTAGATGACGAACTGCGGCATGAGAAGCGGGATGATCGCCGCGATGGGATGGAAGCACGGAGCGACAACACTGACAATCACGCCCGCGAAGCAGAAGAACATGCGCAGGCTGTAGGACTGGCGGACGTACTTTGACGCAAATTCCTGCATACCGACAGCTTTTTGCAGCGTCACGCCGAGGAAAAAGAAGTTCGCCACGGCGATACCTGTTCCGAGCAGCGCGCCGAGCACGACCGTGTAGTCGAATTTTTTCAGCAGCGCAAAGACGATACACATGATCACGTCCGCGATCAGAACGCCGATGGCGATATGACCCGTCTCCTTCAAGACGGCCTTCTGGACTTTCATTCGCATTCCCCCTTGGGCTTTCAGATATGATCGCCGTAGCCGCGCGGGGGCTTGAGCGAGTTATCTTTCTTTTTTGCAGTCAGCTTGCGGTAAAATTGCAAGGCCGTGCTCGCCGACGTGAGCAGGCCGAGAATCAGCGCGAGGATGGTGACCCATACGCCGAGCTGGTATTTTGTCTGCAGCCAGTGGGCAAGCCAGAGCAGCACGACCGGCGGCGTGATGAGCGAGAAGCCGAGCTGGCCGACCAGCGCGATTCCCCGGCAAAGCTTCTGCATGAACTGGACGTGGCGCATTGCAGTCTCCTCACGATTTTTGCACATTCCCGCGCGCAAAGAATTTTCACGTTTAACAGAACAAACGCGATGCGTTCTTCGCATTTCGCACAAGAAATTTGCAAAAAATTAACACTTCTTGATTATACTAGCACAAGAAAACCAAATATGCAATATACTAGTTTCAAGATGCGAATACCATTTTTGACATAACAGCGTTCAATATACCACAATTTTTTTGATACGTCTAGTCAGGTTTTCCCAAAGGCGGTATAATAAAAAGAGAATAAAAATTTGAAAGGAACGAAACCAAGAAAACTGCAGCAAAATAAAACAAAAAACTGAAATTTACAGAAGAATCAAGGAGAAAAACATGGAAAAAAATTTTTCCGGCTATTGCCGGGTTTCAGATGGGCCGCGGCTTGTTTTTCTGGAGCAGGACGATGACGGCACGTGGGAAGCGGATTGCAATTATGACGCTGACTGCCCCTATCGCTCGGAGTGTCCCATCGGCCGGGAAATCACGGAATTTCTGGAACAAACTACATAATTTCCCATAAACCGCAAATCCGCCCGCCGCAAAGTATTTGCGGCGGGCGGCGGACGATTTATTTATGCTCCATATGGGCGCACGGGTCGGGTGCGGAGGGACCGTCGTCGAGAAATTCGCTGACGCGGATGTTGCGCGAGACCTTCATCTGCTCGACGTGCTTGTGAATGAGCTCCTTGACGACAAGCGGCTCTTTGACGTTCACGAGCGCAATGTGGGGCGTGCTCTTGTCGGACGAGTGGACGACGATCGTGCCGACACCGAAGATACGCTGGAACAGGCCTACGCGCGCAGAGATATCCGTCACGCGGTACAGAAGTGTCTCTTCGATCTTCATGCTCAAAAGCCCGGTCTGGACGAACAGGCGGTCTTCGGACAGGTAGTACTTTGTGAAGCTGATGGGCATACCCAAAATGCGCTTGCGGTCTTCCCAGATGGTGTCGATTCCTGTTTTCATGGGCGAGCCTCCCGATCGTTGATATGATATATTATAGCGTGGTTTCCGTCTGTGGTCAAGTGCGGGTTACTGACGCGGCAAAATGCGTGGGATACGAAAGAATTCCGCAATGCCGAACGCAATGCGCCGATTTTTGCCATTGCCGCTTGACAAGCGGGAGCGGCTGATATACGTTATTTATATCAAAAGATAATGGATGGTAGGGCATGAAAAAAACGCATGGCACAGGAATAAGATTTCTGATTCTGGCGCTTTTGTTCGCACTGGTGTTTTTCGGCTCGTTCTGGGTGGGTCGGTACGATGTTTCCCCCTTGCAAACGCTCAGAATTCTGGCGGACTGGCTGCTGCGCACGCTCAGCCGAGGAAATCTCGCGCTCATGCAGACGTGGCAGGTCAGAGCGCAGGCGGTCGTTCTGAACGTACGGCTCCCGCGCGTGGCGGCGGCGGCTCTGGTCGGGGCTGCGCTTTCTACGGCGGGCTGCGCCTATCAGGGCATGTTCCGGAACCCCATGGTCTCGCCGGATCTTCTTGGCGCGTCGACGGGCGCGGGATTCGGCGCGGCGCTGGCGCTTTTGCTGGGGCTCGGCTACGGCGCGGTGACGGGGCTTTCTTTCACCTTCGGCCTGCTCGCGGTTCTGCTCGCCTATCTCATTTCGCGCGTGAGCAAAATCCAGACGACGCTTGCGATGGTGCTCGCGGGCGTGATGATCAGCTCTCTTTTTACCTCCGGCACCTCCTTTATTAAATTGGTCGCCGACCCGACCGACCAGCTTCCTGCCATCACCTACTGGCTGATGGGCTCTCTGACCGCGACAAAGGCGCGCGACGTGCAGTTTGCCGCGTGGCCGGTTCTTGCGGGGCTGGTTCCGCTGTGGCTGCTCCGGTGGCGCGTGAATCTTCTTACCGTGAGCGAGGCGGAGGCCAGAAGCATGGGCGTGCACACAGGAAGACTTCGCGTCGTCGTCGTGCTCTGCGCAACGCTCATGACGGCGGGAAGTGTCGCCGTCAGCGGCATGATCGGCTGGGTGGGGCTTGTGATCCCGCATTTCGGGCGCATGATCTTCGGGCAGGACTACCGGAAGCTGCTTCCGGCCTCGAGCCTTCTTGGCGCAGTGTTTCTGATGGTCGTTGACAATCTGGCGCGGACGGTCACGACGAGTGAAATTCCGCTCGGCATTCTTACCTCGTTTGTCGGCGCGCCGGTCTTTTTGTATCTGATCGTGTCGGGAGGGACGCAGCGTGAGCATTGAAGTGAAAAACCTGCGCTTCTGCTACGGCGCGCGGCCCGTCATTGGCGATGTGTCCTTCACGGCGGAAAAAGGAGAACTGCTGGCCGTACTCGGGCCGAACGGCGTGGGAAAGAGCACACTTTTTCGGTGTCTTCTTGGCTTTTTAAAGCCTGTCGGTGGAGAGATTCTGGTAGATGGGACGGAACTGACGGCATATTCCCGACGGGAGCTGGCGAAGAAGCTCGCGTATATCCCGCAGTCGCACACGCCTGCGTTCGACCACACGGTCCTGGACAGCGTCCTCATGGGCATGACCGCACAGCTTCGCGTTTTTGAGCAGCCCGGCCAAGCGCAGCGGGAAAAAGCCATGCAGATGCTCCGTGCGCTCGGGATGGAAAAGCTCTCAAGCCGCGGCTGCATGAAAATCAGCGGCGGCGAGCGGCAGCTGATGCTTCTGGCGCGGGCGCTGGTGCAGGACGCTTCGATGCTCATCATGGACGAGCCGACGGCAAACCTCGATTACGGCAACAGCTGCCGCGTGATGGAGCGCGTGAAGCGGCTCGGGCAGAAGGGATACACGATCATTTTTTCGACGCACGACCCCAATCAGGCGTTTTCCTATGCAACGAAGGTACTGGCGCTCAAAGATGGCGGCGTGATGGCCGTGGGCGCGCCGGAGGCGGTTCTGACGGAGGACGTTTTATTAAGGCTCTACGGCATTCCGGTCGCGCGCTGCGAGATGGAAACAGTGTTCGGGCGGAAAACGATCTGCATGCCCGTCCCGGGCGGAACGGAGGGCGCGTGATGTTTTGCTGGACAGACGATATGATCTCCTTCATGCAGGACGCGGCGAACTTCGGCTCCTATCAGCAGGAGCTCGCCGATTGGATCTGCGGCGCGCTCCCGGCGGTAAGACATGTGTGCGACGCGGGCTGCGGGCTCGGATTTTTGTCCGTGCGATTGGCAGAGCGGTTTGAAACTGTGACGGCGGCGGATATTTCCGGGCAGGCGCTTTCCAATCTTCGCCGGATGGCGGCGGAAAAAAGAATCTCCAATCTGCAAATTCTCGAGACAGACATGATGACGTTCACGCCGGAGCGTCCCTATGACGCGATGGTGTTTTGCCTCTTTGGCCGGATGCGGGAAATTCTGCGCGTGGCGAAGCGCTGCTGCGCGGGGAAAATCGTGGTGGTCAAAAAGGCGTTCACACACCATCGGTTTTCGGTCTCGTCCGTGCCGCTGCGAGACGAAGTGACCGATCAGGCGGCAGACTTTCTGCGCGCGCAGGGCGTTCCGTTTCAGCTGGAGACAAAGACGTTCGACATGGGGCAGCCACTGCGGAGTTTCGATGATGCAATGCGGTTTTTTGAGATTTACAGCAAGGACGCACCCGGGACCATCACGCGCGAGACGGTGCTGTCGCGGCTGCGCGAGACGGGAGCGTGCGCGTTCCCCTATTACCTGCCGCAGAAAAAGGCGCTGGGGCGGTTTATCCTTGATGCCAAAGCCATTCCGGAGGAATTTTTATGATACAGCTATTTGAAACTATGAAAAGCGCCTTGGAGCGCAGAGAAAACGTAGTCCTTTGCAGCATTCTGGCCTCATCCGGCTCGGCCCCCAGAGGTGCGGGCGCGAAGATGGCGGTGTTTCAGAACGGTCAGGCGCTCGGGACCATCGGCGGCGGCGCAGTCGAGCGCATTGCGGCCCAGCAGGCGATGGACTTATTCCGGACGGGCGCTTCCTATTGTCAGGCGTTTTGCTTAGCTCCCAATCAGGTGAACGATATCGGCATGATCTGCGGCGGCAGCGTCACGGTCTACTTCCGATTTTTCGATCACGAAAACGCGCGCGACTTAGAATTGGTAAAAACCATTCTGGAGCTTCTGGCAAGCGGACAGGACGCGTGGCTCGTCAGCCGGATGGAGGACGGGAAAATTACCGCGATGGGAACGTTCGACGAGGCGCACGGGCTGCGCTTTGCCGAGCTGGACGAAGCGATGCTCCGCGGCGGGGAGTACGACGCCGGACGGCAGCGGCGCATCGCGTCGCTCCGTCGCAACCTGGCGGCCGCACGCAGCGACGAAGAGCGCGTTCGGGCACTGCTCGACCTGCAACAGGTCTTCGTCACTTACGAACTCGACTCGGCCGCCCGTTTCGTCGACAGCCTCTACGCATTCGCCCGCAGCAGGGAATCGCACAACTTCGAACGGATCGCCGCACTGGCCGAGACCGACGTCCTGATGGGACGCGGACTGACCGACCAGGCCGAGACGCTCTTCCGGCAGATCGATACGGCCGGAATGACGACGCTCGAATACCGGAACTGGTATGCGCGGTACAACGCGATCG
>ERZ835541.1495-NODE-1495-length-22820-cov-4.574039_pt1 | contig 22820 bp, 25 predicted proteins | sample MGYA00519945_ERZ835541 | MGnify/ENA primary metagenome ERZ835541 (study PRJEB31850, sample SAMEA3708780) | human gut metagenome | biome: human gut; feature: human-associated habitat; material: faeces | place: China | collected 2014 ...
CTGGCGACGCTTGCAGGCAAAATCAATATACGGTTGGAAGCAGCTCCATCTATGGTTACGGTGTTCCTGCCTATTAAGAATGGGCAAAAGAAAAACCAGAGGTTTATTCCTCTGGCTCTTTTGCCTTACATAGTCCGATAACAGTTGCTTCTATAACGGACAGTTCTTTATCGTCTAAATTGTCGAGCTGTGCGTCTAAGCGTCTGCGGACGGAACTTTTCTTGACCTCATTATCTGGGAATATGTACTCGTCAACCGACACATCGAACATCGTAATAAGTTGGATAAATAGCTCGATACTTGGATACTGCCCCTCGTTTTCGATAGACTGAATATGTCTGGGAGCATAGCCGATTATTCCAGATAGTTGCTCCCTTGTCATCCCTCTGGCTTCACGTGCTTTTTTGATAGCCTGTCCTATCGGAGTAAAATCGAAGTCAAAATTATTGTTCCTTTCGTCCATTAGCTCACCACCTATTCTCTGAAAATTTTACTCTTATATTTTACAGAGATGCGGCTTCCAGTTAAACGATGTGAAATCTCTTGGTATAGGAAGTTTAATCTCTTGTAACAAGAGATTAAAGCACGCTTGACATACTTGAAACTAATTTTTTATTCGGATAAACTATAGATAAGTTTACAAAAGCGGACATGAAAAGCGAGGAAAATATGCTCGTATTCTTGTATGCTTATATATGAGGAGGTAAGTAAATGGAATGGTTGAAAAGACTTGGAGCAGCCATTGATTACATAGAGGAAAACTTAGACAAGGAAATATCCTATGATGAAGCAGCTCATATAGCTTGTTGTTCAACATATTATTTTCAACGGATTTTTTCTTATGTATCAGGAGTGTCACTATCAGAGTACATACGCCGCCGTAAAATGACACAGGCTGCATTTGAGTTACAAAGAACAGATAATAAGGTTATTGATGTTGCTCACAAATACGGGTATTCATCTCCAACATCCTTTAACCGTGCTTTTCAAAGCGTACACGGGATAGCACCCATAGCGGCAAAAAGTATGGGATGTACCTTGTGTGCATATCCATCAATCCAATTTTCTATAATAGTTTTGGGAGGCAGTGCAATGGCATATCACATTGAAGAAAAGAAAAATATTCGCATTATAGGAATTAGAATACCTCTTGTTGAAGATGCAGAGGAAAATATGCGGAATGTTCCTGCGTTCTGGAAAAAGGCAGTATTGGATGGCAGTATCTCCAAATTAGCAGAGCTATCAAACAAAAATCCAGACGGCATTTTAGGAGTCAGCGTTTATAATAATCCAGAGGATATATATTATTATATCGCTGTTTCGAGCAACATTCCCGTGCCAGAGGGAATGGTAGAATACATGATACCAGAGGGTATGTGGGTTGTTTTTGAAAACGACGGAGTATTTAAGGAAGATGTGCAGAGTGTTTTTCGCAGATTTTTGACAGAATTTCTACCGTTTTCTGGTTATGAATATGCAGGACTTCCAGATGTTGAAATATATCCAGTCTGCAAAGGACAGCCATCCAAAGGACATTCCGAGGTGTGGATTGCAATCAAAAAAGCAAAGGAGATTTAAGTATGTATCATTTAAGATTAAAAGGCGACCATTATCAGATGGGCGTAAAAAGAGGAAACATATTTCAAAAAGCTCATATTTCCTTTCCACTCCAGTTGGATAATTTTCAATTGGAACACGGGAAACAAAGCGAAGAAATTTTAAGAAAGTTTTTCCCAGAGATATGTGAGGAAGTAAGAGGCGTAAGTGACGCCATTGGCACAGATTATCTACACTTCATTTCTTGGATGTTGTGTATGGGCTGCTGTATGTATAACTTGGAGAACAACATCCCCGTTGAGGTTAGGGGCTGTACTGCTTTTGCATATTCAAGCAATGGCAGAACAATATACGGTAGAAATAATGACTTACCACCTTATCTGCGTGAAGGAAGCAAAAGTGAAATCTATGCACCGAAAAATGGAAACAGGTTCAATATCACTACTTCCTCTTTCATTAACGGCGAAGAAGGAGTGAATGAACACGGATTTGCTGTAGCAATGACTTTTGTAATGACCGACCTTGAAAAGATAAAAGCAGGTTTCAATTCTTGCTTTATTGTAAGATATTTGCTTGAAAAGGCAGATAATACCGAACAGGCGGTTTCCCTTCTTATGGGCTTGCCAGTATCTTCTAACTGCAATATTTTACTTGCAGATAAAAAAGGCAATATGGTAGTGGTTGAATGTACGCCAATTCTCAAAAAAGTTCGGGCGGCAGAAATTTTTGAAAATGGCAGTATAGTTTGTACTGTTAATAGTTTTACATCTGATGAGATGAAACCATATGACGATGCAAAAGGAAATGATTATGACTCGCACAGGCGTTACAGGACAGTATTAGACAGCTTTTCTTCGGAACGCATAAAAGATGAATACATTGAAACTACCGAACATCTCTTAAAAGGTGATTATGGGTTTATGTGCCAATATGATGATGAGCCAGATTTTGAAACAGTTTGGAGTTCAATATTTGATTTAGACAGCTTAGTAATCTATCGTGCAGAGGGTGACCCCAGAAAAAAGAAATTTGTTACAGATAATCGGTTACATGACCTTATAAGGCGAGGATAATATGCTGAGTATAAATTCCCAATGGATTTTATGTCCTCTTTGTGGGAACAAAACCCGAAACAAAATCAGAGAAGACACAGTTTTGAAAAACTATCCTCTTTACTGCCCGAAATGTAGACAGGAAACTTTAATTGAAGTCGAGAATTTACAAGTAACCGTCATCAAAGAGCCAGACGCACAGACGCAGAGCCGATGAACTTGAGAAAGCTTTCACAGTTCATCGGCTCTGTTACTACTTTTATGCTTGATTTTATTGCCTGTCACAGGGGATAGAAGCTGTTATCTTCATTTTCTGTTCGGCAACAGCTAAACTTCTATGCAAAGGGATTGCCATAAATACTGTAATAAGTGCAGAGAGAACATCGGCAATCGGCTGTGCATATAAAATACCGTTTAATCCCCATATAAATGGAAAAATTAAGATAACGGGAATGAAGCAGATACCTTGTCGGCAAGCTCCAAGAATAAACCCTTCTTTTCCTTTTCCAAGAGCAAGGAATAAAGAGGAATATACCGTGTAGTATCCAAACAGCATAAATGTAATACCGTTTACTCTTAAAGAGGAAGCTCCAATGTGAATCATTTCTGTGTTTCCAGTTGTAAACTGTGAAACAATAGTCGTAGAAAACAGACTGAATAATAAACCTACGATCACACAAAAAATAGTTGACCATAAGATGGAAATTTTGATTGCAGTACGCAGACGATCAAATTTTTTCGCCCCATAACTGTAACCTGCAATCGGTTGAAAACCTTTGATAAAACCAAATACTGTTAAGCTGCCCATAGATATAAGACGGGTAACAACGCCCATTCCCGCTATGGCTGAATCGCCGTAATTACCAGCGGCATTGTTTATTAGAGAGATAGAAATACTTGTTAATAATTGAAATACAAGTGTCGGAACGCCAATTTTGAAAATTTCAGATAGAATTTCTTTAGAAAAGGTACAGTCCTTTATTCTAAACTGAAAAGCACTTTTTTGTCTGAAAATATAAAACAGATACACAAGAGTAGATACTACCTGAGAAATTGCTGTGGCAATAGCAGCTCCTGCAACACCAAAATTAAAAGTGTATATAAATAATGGATCTAACCCGATATTGAGGACTGCACCTAACAACAAGGCACACATTGTAGTTTTTGCTGCTCCTTCACTTGTCACGATATTGTTCATTGTGACATTAAAAACATTGAAAATGCAAGAAACAATGTAAATACCGGCATAGGTAGCCGCATAAGGAAGGACACTTTCTGTTGCACCTAAAAGTCTTAGAATGGGGTTCAAAAAGAGGATTGATAAAACAATCATAATTGCACCGACAACAAGACTGCTATATAGTGCAGTGCTTGCCACTTTGTTTGCCTGATCCTTATTTCTTTGTCCTAACAGTCGAGAAATGTAGGATGCTGCCCCATTGCCAAAAAGTAATCCTAAGCCGACGACTACTTGACCGAGAGGATACACAACCGAGATGGCAGCCATTTGACTTTCGCCTAAGCCACCTACAAAATAGGCATCAACAAGATTGTACAAGGCGTTGATGAGCATACCAATCATTGTTGGAATACCCATAGCTAAAAGGGCTTTTGGAATTGGAGCATTGCCCAATAACTCCAATTTTCTGTTTTGATTGTCCATAGTGTTCTTTCTCCTTTCACTTGACAAATAGAATAAAATATACTACTATAAATTATAGCAGTTGAAACGCAAGTGGTATTCTACTATAATTTATAGTAGTTGTCAAGAGAGTAAAGGAGGAAATTGATATGGCGACCATTGACTTAATTGTTTTGGGAATGTTAAAGAAAGAACCTCTGAGTGCGTATGACCTTCAAAAGTTGGTAGAGTACCGCAATATTTCAAAATGGGTAAAAATTAGTACCCCGTCTATTTATAAAAAGGTTATCCAGTTGGAGGAAAAAGGATATATTTCAAGTCATATAGAAAAAGAGGGTAAAATGCCAGAAAAATCAGTGTATTCTTTAACTGAAAAAGGGAAACAGCAGTTTGAAAAATTGATGCTTGAAATATCCTGTAAGCCGATAAACATTTTTTTGGATTTTAATGCTGTCATTGTAAATCTGGACAGTATGTCCAGAGAAAGACAGCAAGAATGTCTGGATAATATTGAGAGCAGTATGGAGGTATTGAAAAAATATCTGGAAGAAAATATTGCTTTGAAAAAGAGTAAAGAAGATATTCCTGTTACGGGTATGGCAGTTTTACGGCAACAATACACATTGGCAGAGGCAATAGAGGAGTGGATTGCTTCATTAAAAAAAGAAATCAATTCGTAAAAGTGCATGGTAGGAACAAAAGAAATGCTGTTATTTTTTAGTTTGGATTGTAATGAGATTGTAAGAAGTGGTTGCTATACTGAACTTACAAAATAAAAACAGAAATTTGGAGGTTTTAATATGGCAATACTTGAAACAAAAGATTTACGAAAGATATACGGAAGCGGAGAAAACGAAGTCCATGCTTTGGATGGGGTATCCATTTCCGTAGAGGAAGGCGAATTTGTTGCTGTTATAGGTACATCAGGCAGCGGTAAATCTACACTACTTAACATGATCGGTGGGTTAGACCGTCCTACTTCTGGTAGTGTTACTATCCGAGGAAAAGAACTGTTGAAAATGAAAGACGAGGAACTGACGATTTTTAGGCGTCGAAACATTGGCTTTGTTTTTCAGAATTATAATCTGCTTCCTGTTCTTAATGTGTATGAGAACATTGTGTATCCTATTGAGATCGACGGTGGCAAGACCGATACAAGATTTGTAAAAGAGATTATCCATACTCTTGGCTTGGAACAAAAGCTTAAGAATATGCCGAATAATCTTTCAGGTGGTCAGCAGCAGAGGGTTGCGATTGCCCGTGCCCTTGCGACAAAGCCTGCCATTATCCTTGCGGATGAGCCGACTGGAAATCTGGACTCAAAAACAAGCATGGATGTTATTTTGCTGATGCAGTCAATCAGCCGTCAGTTCCACCAAACCACCATTATGATCACGCACAATGAGGAAATCGCTCAAATGGCAGACCGCACAATCCGCATTGAGGATGGCAAGGTTGTTTCGGGAGGTGTCAGATATGCACGCTAACCGAAATAAAAAAGCAATTAAGCGAGTAGAAAGGGGAATGATGAAAGCAAACCGTATTCGTAACCTGTTTGCGGTGTTTGCGATCGTTCTCACCACTTTTATGATTACGACTGTGTTTAGTCTGGGCATTAACTATATGGAAAATATGAAGTTAATGCAGGTGCGTACCGCAGGCACGACCGCTAATGCGTCCCTTGCGATGCCGACAGCAGAGCAGGAACAGCAGATCAGGGACTTAGAATATGTCAAAACCGTCGGTACACAGTATATGGTCGGCTCGGTTGCCGAGAAGAACGATGAGGGGCGTGAGCTTTCTATCGCACTTTCGTATTACGACACTACTGAATGGGATAAACACTATAAAGAAACAATCAAAGATATAGAAGGGAAATATCCTTCAGATGAAAATGAAATTATGCTGTCAGAGGATGCTCTTTCACAGCTTGGAATGAAAGAGCCGAAGCTGAATATGGAAATCCCTCTGTCCTATTATGATAAAAACGGTCAGCAGGAAAAAAATTTCACTTTAAGCGGATGGTTTCATTCCTATACAGGCACGGGAATGGGCTTTGTTTCCGAAGCGTATTGCAAAAATGCAGGCTATACAATGGCAGAGGACGGCGTTCTTTCTTTGTCGTTGAATAAAATGCCTGATGATTTTTATCGTATTCAAAAAGATGTGGAGTTGAATGAAAATCAATCTTTCGGCGGTGCGGTTTCCATGAAATCATCAAGCGGTTCAGTGATCGCAATGGTAATCCTATTGGTATTCTTTATCATTGGCAGCGGGTATCTCCTTATTTACAATGTTTTGTATATATCCATTTCAAAGGATACCCGTTTTTACGGTTTGATGAAAACGCTTGGAACAACGCAAAAACAGATTAAATCACTGGTAAAAAATCAGGCAGTTAAGTTTGCCTGCATTGGTATCCCGATTGGTATTTTGTTAGCCACCGCTGTTTCCTTTGGAATTGTTCCATTTGTGTTGAACGAGGGTTTTGAACAGGGCAAGTCGATGATGGATGCCGAAGTGTTTTTCCATCCATCTATCTATATTTTGTCCGTAATCTTTTCAGCGGTAACCGTTTGGATTGCCTGCAATGCTCCTGCAAAAGCGGCTGCAAAAATTTCTCCAATAGAAGCATTGAAGTTTCAGAATTTTGCACCGAAGAAAACAAAAAGCAGAAATTCCACCAATGGTGGCAAGCTACATGTGATGGCATTTCATAATGTATTCCGTGACAAAAAGCGTGCTGTCCTTGTGTTTATGTCCTTGTTTATGGGAATTACTATGATTTTAGGCGTAAATGGGGTTATAAGCAGTATGTCGGCTGAGAACTTTATTAAGGAATATATGGACTATAACTTTGAATACACTGATATTCAGTTTGAGCAGTATGAACAGCTCAATAAAGAAGTACCGCAGTTTGACGAACACTTTGTAGAACAAATCAAGCAGCTTGACGGTATTAAAAATATAGATGTTCAAAAAACAGTCTGGGCAGGTATTGACTTTAATGAAACCGATTTAGAAGGCTTTATGAAAATCAAATATGAGGACAGCAAATATAAAGCAAAGGGGCAGTCCTATGAACAGACGATAGAAACACTGAAAGGGTACGCTGAATCTGGTGACTATGGCTGCTATATTACAACGCTTCCAGACGACAGGGTACTGGAAGAATACAATGCAGAGCATCCTGATACGCCTATTGACATGGAAGCATTTAAGCGTGGCGAAACAGCGATTGCAGGAAAAGATACCGAATATAACGCTCCTAATACTGCTTTGGTGGGTGAAACATTGACACTAACTGCCGACAGTACAGACGGCAAGGCAACTGATTTCAAAATTGGCGGAGCTTTTTACTATGACGATTATGATAATACTCTTTCAGAAGGTATTGGCAGACGCAAAGAAATAAATATGGTGCCAGATGTTATCTTTGTCAGCGAAGCGGGTATGGAACGCCTGACAAAAGAACCAATCATTTCCGCAATCGGCGTTGACATTAAGAATTTCAACGATTTAGAGCGAATTGACAGCGAATTACAGGCGATCAACAGTACCTTGACCACATCGGAATGGCAGCTGAAATCTTCCGTGAATCAGAAAGAACTATTTGAACAGATGAACTACTCTTTGAGTTTGCTGGGAAACGGTGCTGCAATTCTGCTGATTGTCATCGGTTTGATTAACTTTGTCAATGTAATGCTGACGGGTGTGGTGGCAAGGAAAAATGAATTTGCCATTATGGAAAGTATCGGAACAACGAAAAAGCAGATCAGGAAGATATTGACCTTAGAAGGCGGTATTTATGCTCTGATTTCTACTCTGCTGATTATGACTTTTGGTAATGCGTTCCTAATGTTGGTGGCAGATGCAGTTCCGCATATGGCAAACTATGCAGTATTTAAATACCCTGTTGCACTTGTCATCGGTTTGATCGCAGCAATCTTTGTAATTTGTTTAAGCGTTCCTGCCATTGTTTACAAGGCAACTTCTGATGAAACGGTCATTGAAAGACTGCACAATTTTGATAGTTAAATGAGGTTGTGGGACGGACGCAGCATTGCTGCGTCTGTTCCTGCAATTTTGTATATTGAGGAAGGTGGTGCGTTTTGCGGCTATGGCAAATATTTTTCTACTTGAAGATGACAAAATTCTGAGCAAGGGTATTTCTATCGCCCTAAAAAAAGACGAGCATACGGTTACAGCAGTCTATGGGTATTTGGAAGCATTGCAGCAATACCAAAAGCAAAAGTATGATTTGTTTCTGCTTGATATTAACCTGCCTGACGGCAATGGTTTGGAATTTTGTAAGAAAATTCGGGAAACATCGGAAACACCTGTATTATTTTTAACCGCTAATGATACGGAAGAAGATATGTTGGAAGGGTTTGGCGTTGGTTGTGATGATTATATATCAAAGCCTTTTTCTATTGAAGTTTTACGAAAAAAAGTATTGGCAGTTCTAAAACGAACTGGCATAGGAAAATTTCGTATGAAATACAGAGATTTAGAGTTAGATAAAGAAAAGTGTCTTGTTTTAATGAAGGGACAGGAAATACATTTGACCTCAACAGAATACAAATTACTCCTTTATCTAATGGAAAACAGGGGAAGGGTTGTTACAAAGGCAATGCTTTTGGAACAGCTTTGGGATATAGACGGAAACTTCGTTGATGATAATACCGTGCGTGTGAATATTAAGCGGCTAAGGCAGAAACTGAATGATGAAAAGCAGGAATACATTGTAACAGTTTTTGGCATGGGCTACTCTTTTGGAGAATGACGATGAAGCATTTTGAAATTTACAGAAAACTGATTTTAATTATAGGTACTGCTACGGCGGTGGTATCTGTTGGTGTGTTCTTTTTTATGGAGGACATCCTTTTCCGTACGCTTTTTATCTCTTTTGCATTTGTATTTTTATGTGGTCTGTTGTTCCTACTGGACTTTCTGCACAACCGCTATAATGATAATCTGTTAGAGGAGATTACACTGCTCATTGAAGCTTTGGTAGAACAGCAGGAACGGACGGTCTTTTCAGAAGCTGAGGATACCCTGACCGCACGGCTGCAGCATCAACTTCTAAAACTCCGCAATATTTTAAAGGCACAGAATCAAATGCTGACACGGGAGAAAGAACAGATTAAAACTTTAATCTCCGATATTTCGCATCAAATTAAAACGCCCGTAGCAGCGGCAAACACCTTTGCACAGTTATTAGGTGATACAGGGTTATCCGATGAGGAGAGAAGTGAATATATTGCCACCTTGCAGATGTCCCTTGAAAAGCTGACTTTTTTGACAAACAGTTTGATTAAAATGTCCCGTTTGGAAAGTGGCATTATCCGATTAAAACCTGAACAAAGCAGTTTAAATGATATTGTTATGCAAGCGGTAAAAACGGTTTATGCCAAAGCAAGGGATAAAAATATTACGATTACCTTTGATTGTGGGCAGACCTTTGAAGCCCTGCTTGATTTTAACTGGACGGCAGAAGCTGTTACCAATGTACTTGACAATGCTGTGAAATATACACCAAGCGGAGGAGTTGTGGACTTGAAAATCACCGAATATCCATCGTATTTGCGATTGGATGTATCCGATAACGGAATTGGCATTCCTGAAGAAGAACAGGCAAAAATCTTCGGCAGATTTTACCGTGGAAAGCAGTCAGCAGGAGTTGACGGTGTAGGGATCGGTTTATATCTTACCCGTGATATTGTGAATAAGCAGAACGGGTATATCAAGGTGGCATCCGATGAAAAAGGTACGATATTTTCTTTATTCTTGAAAAAAGTTTAGAGAATAATAGTAATTCCAGATAAGTGTACGATATGAATTTGTCAAGATAGTAAATATAAAATAGAAAGATTAAATAAAACATGATAAATGGAGATGGATAATTTATGATTTCAGAATGGATAATTTGCCCGATTTGTGGCAACAAAACCCGTGATAGAGTTAGAGAAGATACTGTTTTAAAGAATTATCCTCTTTACTGTCCGAAATGTAAGAAAGAAACTTTAATAAATGCAAAGAAATTACATATAACCGTCATCAAAGAGCCAGACGCATAGACGCAGAGCCGATGAACTTGTGAGATAACCTCATAAGTCATCGGCTCTTTTTTTACATGAATATAGAATTTGACAAGTCCGCCAAATAAAAAAAACGGTGTTTTGGTGGGCAATTTTGTCATGCTCAGATGGCTATTTTATCCCTCCAGACCTGTTTCAAGTTTGGAGGGATTTCTTATGTGTTGGTCTGATAACACTGTGCTGCTGATTTTAAGCAGCAGTTATTTACATACCGTTCGATAGAGATGAGAATAATCTGTTAAAAAAATTCTTATCTCCATTTGGGGAAATTATGTTCCAAAAGTAGATGTTAAATATCTATATAATAGAATTGTTATTTCTTATAACCGTAAGGGTTTGACAGCCTTTGCGGTTTTTCTTTTGTCGTTTTTTGTTGAATTAAGTCGTAAGCCTGTTTGTGGCGTAGGGTGTCGTTCACCGCCGATCAATCTGAAATTTCAAAAATTCAGATTGATTGGAGGAACAAAGAATGAATGAAAAACATCCTAACCGAAAAAAGGACAAGCATAACCCTTATACGCTGATGATTGTAGAGGGCAGATATTACCTCTCTTTTAAAGATGGGCGGGGTGTTATGCAAAATATTGAAATAGAGAAAGTGCTGTATGACCTGTTTAACCGTTTTGAGCTTGAGGATATTTCCTATCTTAATCGGGTGAGCAGGCACATTGAACATTCCGAGTTGACAGAAAACTCCTTGAATGACCGAGTTTTTTATAAGGAAGAAAGTCTTGAGGAAACCGTTTCAAGGTGCATCGAATACGAACTGCTACATAAGGCAATATCAAAACTGCCCGAAACACAAAGACGCAGGCTGCTGTTGTACTTTTTCGGAGAGTTGTCCTATGAGCAGATTGCCAAGTTGGAGGGATGCACCAAAATGGCGGTTAAAGGAAGCGTTGACATTGCACTAAAGAAGTTAAAAAAACTTTTTGAAAAATTTTAATTTTAGCCTATACGAAACCGCTTTTAAGTGAGCAAACAGGTGAGAGGGATTAAATTCCTTCCACCTGTTTTGCTTTGTGTGGCGAAAACGGGAGTGATCCTTGACAACCGAATATCCATTCGCCAAATACTTCCTCTTTGTGATTGTGATGAGCATAAGCGTGTGCAGCGGTACGCCAAGACCTGTTAAGAAGCAGCGAGCGATGAAAGGGGGTGATCTCATTCATTACCGACTGAAAATATCGGATTGCTTCCGATTTCGCCATAACCCACAAAGAGAATAATGGTACTCCCGTCCAGTCACAGTCCGAGCGTGATAAAACCGTCGCAGGCAATGAGGGCGGCTCTGGCAGACCGTCAGAGGGGTGGAACTCCCGTGGTGTCAGTTCGCTACTGACCGTTTGGCGACTTCCCATAGCATTTCGGGGTGTCGAGGACAAATTGAAATGCTCCTATCATAAAGCCAGATAAAAGGTAGTCATAGGAACAGAGATTTTGTTTATACTCTCCCGACCTTAAATACTTCCTTTTGTTTGGCTGCCTACATAGGCAGAACATACCTGCCTAAATAAATCTGGGAGGTCAAACATAATGGAAAGAAAAATCAAGCGTGGAGATATTTACTACGCAAATCTAAATCCTGTTATCGGCTCGGAGCAAGGCGGAACAAGACCTGTACTTATCATTTCAAACGATGTCGGCAATAAGCATAGCCCTACGGTCATTGTCGCACCCATCACAAGCCGAATACACACTAAAGCAAAATTGCCGACACACACTTTAATCAATGATTTTGAAGGTTTGGATAAGAACTCAATCATTTTGCTTGAACAGATAAGAACGATTGATAAGCAGCGACTAAAGCAGTATTTGGGAATGATACCAGACAATATAGTGGCAAGGGTTGATAAGGCTCTTGCCATTAGTGTTGCATTGGAGAAAACGAAGGCAACAGATGTGTAAAAGGGACGAGAACGATAAATTTGCACATTGGTAAAAATGCGGCTGTATTTCTATAATTAAGAGTACAGCCGCTTGTTTTATAGCGGAGGTACTCATTATGGGAAATGAAAACTATATCCAAAATTCAGAATTGCAAAATGAACAGATGAAAGATGAAAGCGAAGTATTTAATTCATTTATCAATGTTATGGTGCAGATAGTTGAAAAATACGGAAAGACAGTTTTGCAAGAATTGGATTGTGCTGCGTAAGCTACGCAGCCTTACATATCACATTTCCCTATAAAATTATGGAGGTGGTACGATGAACAGAGAAGGAAAGAAATGTGTCCTGTATCCGAGAGTAAGTACCGAAATGCAGGTAGACGGATATAGCCTTGAAGGACAAAAAAACGGATTAAAGCGATTTGCTGACCGAGAAGAAATGGAAATTGTCGGTATCTATGAGGATGCAGGTAAATCAGGAAAATCTATTGAAGGACGACCTGCATTTAAGAAAATGCTTTCCGATATAAAAAACGGATTGGAGATAGACTATATTCTGGTTTATAAACTTTCCCGTTTCGGAAGAAATGCAGCGGATATTCTAAATTCATTAGAGTTTGTACAATCTTATGGAATAAATCTTATTTGTATTGAAGAAGGAATTGACTCGTCACAGACAAGTGGAAAACTTTTAATCTCTGTTTTGTCTGCGGTTGCAGAAATAGAAAGAGAAAATATCATTGAACAGACAATGAATGGACGGAGAGAAAAAGCACGACAAGGTGGGTGGAATGGTGGATTTGCACCATACGGATATTATCTGAAAGACAATCAGCTCTTGATAGAAGAAACGGAAGCTGAAGCAATCAGAATTATATTTGATAAATTTGCTAATTCTGATATAGGACTTGGCGGAGTAGCAAAATATCTTAATCTTCAAGGTATAAAGAAGATACCTCGTCAGAACGGCACATTGGAAACTTGGAGCAGTCATTTTATACGGTTGATATTAGACAATCCTGTTTATTGTGGAAAGATTGCTTATGGCAGAAGAACACGAGAAAAGGTAAAAGGTACAAAAAATGAATATAAGCAGGTTCATGCAGAGGATTACATTCTGGAAGATGGACAACATGAAGGAATTATCAGCGAGGAATTGTGGCAAAAGGTTCACGCAAAGCGTATGGCAACAGGAATTAAACAGCCATCCAAAATCGGTAAGGATAGGTCACACCTTTTGACGGGGATATTAAAGTGTCCCCTTTGTGGAAGTTCAATGTATACGAACAAACACGCTTGGACAAATAAAGACGGCACATACAAAGAGGTTTACTATTATATTTGTGGTAGAAATAAGCAGGAGCGAGGACATCATTGTGATTATAAAGCATCGCTAAGAAAAACAGATATTGAGCCACTTGTAATTGAAGCTGTTAAGGAATTGGTAAGCGATAAGTATTTTGCAAAAGAGATTGAAAAGCGTATTGGCGTACAGATCGATACAACAGCTATTGATAAGGAACTTGCCAATTACGAGAGTAAGCTGAAAGAAGTAGATTTGAATAAAGCCCGTCTGGAACGAGAGATTGATAATCTGCCTATTGATGCTCGTTTCAGAGAAAGGAAAATCCACGACATGACTTTAAGACTTGATGCCTTGTATGATACGATTGTAGAGTTGGAAGAACGGATTGAAGATGCAAAGCTGAGAAAAAGTTCTATCGAAATGGAAACAATCACTCTGGACAATATTTACAAGCTTATGTTGAATTTCGGAAAGCTCTATGATATAATAAGTGACGAGGAAAAGAAAAGCCTTATTACTTATCTTATAAAAGAAATTCAGATATATCCAAATGGGGAGTCAGAGCAGCCTTTGAAGTCGATAGAGTTTAATTTTCCAATATATCGGGATGGTCAAGAGGTAAGACGGCTCTTGTGGGAAAAAGGTAATACCGTTGAGACGGTTTGTTTGCTGTCAAGAAAAGATAAATAATGGCTGAAAAGTGGCGTATTTCCGGGCTTTTTGCGAGGCCAGCATCATCAGAGAAGCCTTGCGGAAAGCTCGGTTTTCTTGTATGGAAACATATCTACTTTTCGGTCTGATTAAAGAAAAAGTGGATGGTCGGAAAAATGCGGTAGGGTTTAGGCTGTGGATTAGATGTCATAGGTTGTGGCACTGGGATTGTTGTCAGAGCCGACCGCAGTTTAGGCCACTCGATACCAAGAGGCAGAGTTGGCAGTGGAATAGATAGCATTGAAAGAGAGAGTTGAAATGTTCAAAGATATTTGTATTAACAGTAAATCTTGCGAACTCATGAAATCTGTGAATAAACCTAAATATGGAAGTAGGACTATATTGACAGATTCATGTTGGGAATATGTGGCGTTGTTTTTAAAGCGGCAATCAATGGCTGGAGCTAGTGATGCTTTATTTTATTGGGAACAGGCGCATAGTTTCTATTTAGCGTCACAGGAACTTCCAGATAACGCACGACCACTAACATCATATTATTGTATTTTAAACGCAGCTAAGGCTTTATTGCGATATAAAGGTGTTGATGATAGCAAATTAAAAAACCATGGAATATCGTCTGTTAGAGATGATACTAATAAGACAAATATAAAAGAGGCGTGTACATCGATAAAAGGTGCTGGAGTTTTACCTGAGTTGTCAAGATATTACGGTCATAATATAGTTACAGGTCATTACACAATGGCGGAATTACTTTATAATATTCCATGTGTTCATAGAGCATATTGCATTACTTTTTCCAAACCGGAGATTTTCATTCCTATCAGCAAACCTGTGTTCGTAAAAAAAGACAACTCTAAGGAAGCATGGATTAAATTCGAAGTTTCTGGAAGATATGCAAATGCTAAGGCTCTTAAGAATTTGCCATCGAAGTTTGAAAGAGACCTAGGCGTTGATGATAAATATGTTATTAGAATGAAAAAAAGATTCAATTGGGATATTCACAAGCCAATTGAGGAGCGTAAAAAAGCACTAAACAAATATCACGAAAAGACTAGAAGTTATCTTTTTTACATATTTGGTGAGGCAAAATTATGGTACATAAAGAAAGAAGTTTCGGGTAATGACAACTTAGCAAATATGCCGTCAACAGTATTGATTTTTGCTGTGTTTCATTGGATAAGTGAATTGGTCAGATATAACCCGAAATTATTTGGCAAATACATGAAATCAAAACAGAACTGGCTGTTACATGAATTCATTAATAATGCATTAGACCAATTTGTAGATGAGGTAGGATGTGAAATAGCAGGTGAAGATATTATGTGTACCGGATACAGAAAATGACATAAATAACTCAAAAAACCCTCTCGATTATTATAGTCGAGAGGGTTTTTGTGTAAAAAAACTTATTAATAATATTATTACGAACTTCAATAATAAAGGGTATTGGCGGTTGAACTGAAAAATAGTATTATTATAAACGCTGATAATAAATATTACTAAAAGAGGTGATAAAAATGCTTATTTCTAAGAATATACAAATCGAATTCGCTGATTCAACAATAAAAGCCATTGACGCTGTTTATGATATAAGAGAAGGCGTTAGGAGTGCATCACTGAATCTTTATTCGAGATATGGTGTGCAGATACAGACACCAATGGTTTATGGTGATGATAAGGTGGTGGTAGAAGTCAAAATTCCAGAAGAAATTGTGGACACATTTGCAATAGGCCCTCATTTAAAAGGTGTTGCTACTTATTTACTTAAGCAGTGTAATGGTAGATATGATAATTATCTTGTTGGAAAACGCTTATTGAGCTATACAGAAATCGCAGCACCTGATGCGTCTGAAAATAAATTTCGTATGGAAGATAGACTGGAGGCTGTTTCGAAATTCGCAAAATTGCTTGAAAGGTCTGATGAAGAAGCCATGGATGCAATTAGTAAGATATTGATGATAATAACGGAGGTTACCCAAAATGATATTACAAGTATTTAAGAGCATTGGTTGTATATTAAGTATAGCTGACGCATATACGGCATTGCTTTCGCTATATTCTAATCAAATTTATCCAATGAAAAAGGCATCAGGTTCTCTAGGCGGAGCAGTAAATGGTGGTACGATTATATTGAAAAATGGTTATTATATAAGAGTGAGGTAAAATATGGATAATATGTGCGAAGATAATTTGACATACGGAGTATCGGAATTGGCAAAGAGAAGTAATATATCTGTATCCCTATCAGGATGGCCAGCTGCTTTTGCAATAATGTTGATTCCATTATCTGTTGTCGCAATATATGCAATAAAAGAATTAGCATAAGTAGAGACTCCATATCACCGGAAATTATCCAGTGATATGGAGCCTTTGCACGTCTATAGACTTATGCATCCACATCGATATTAACACTGGATTTCAGTTCGACGGTGATGTGGTCATCCAAGATGGTGATTAAATACTATACATCATCCCACGCTATGAGATGGGAAAATACAACGACATCACGCCGGAAGAGCGGGAGCTTCTGGAAAAGGATATCGCATTTATCCGATCAAAGGTGGAACTGTGGAAACTGAAAAATTATGAAGATTAAAGAGCAGTAATTATTGAAGAAATGAAAATGAACACAAGGACAATAAAAGAACGGATCTTTTTGTTAACTAAATAAGAATGGAAGAACGGTTGAATACTCTTAAATGGATGAGAGTGTTCAACCGTTTTTCTTTGACGTTTAAATAGATTTTTTGAATAAATTTAACAGAGGTATTGATAAAAAGTATTTAAATTGCCTTTTCGCGAAAAAAACACGTTCTGTTACGAAAAACAAAAGAAGGGAGTTTTGCAAATGGTATTGCTATCACGTATACGTGATAGCGTATCCTTGCAATTACGAAAGGTAAAGAACGTGATGAAAAAGGTAGAGGAAGTCAGCAGGTTGTCTGGAGTCAGCCGACGAACATTGCAGTACTATGATGATGAGGGAATCCTACCGGCGAAAAGGTCTGAAGAAAACTATCGGTTGTATGATGATGAGGCTCTGGAAAAGCTGTGGGAAATTTTATGGTATAAGGAAATGGGATTTAATTTAAAAGAAATTAAGGAAATGCTCTCCGTTTCTAAAAGTGTAAGAAAGAGATATTTTGAGCAGAAAATTAAGATAATAGGGAACAAAATCAGAGATCTGGAAGCACAGAGGGAGTTTATCAAAAGCATGGAACAATATAAAGAAGTGCCGGATATAAATTCAGATAGGAAGGGAGGTGAGTTGACTTATAAAGAGTCCATTAAAATGATGAAAGAATGGAGAAAAGATGAAGAATAAAACAGAGAGAGCCAAGGAGGATACATATTTGAAGAAAAAAGTAAAGAAAAAAAGAATTATTTTAGGAGTAATTATTTTGTTAGCTCTGGTGACTGTAATCAAAGCTCGAGTTACAGAAAATTTAGAGTATAAAGATTTCACATGGCCGGACACTGCACTGGCAAAAATGTTACCAGATCCTGAATCAAAGTGGGGAGAAGTATTATCAGATAGTGAAGATTATTTATCAGTCAATGTGGCAAAGGTTGGCCGTAAGAAATTTAAGGCATATTATAAAAAATGTTCAGAAAGTGGATTCAATGTAGATTATAGTAGTTCAGATATTTTCTACTATGCAGATGACAATAATGGATATAAATTGTCGATTGACTATGATGAAAAGAAAAAAATAATGGGGATTGAAATCAGTGCACCAAGCGAAGAAAATATTCAGACGGAAGATTCAGGTTATCCGGATTCTAATATCCAGGATTCGGATAGTGCGAACGCATCGGAAATAGCTTCAGAGACTGAGACAGATAGGACAGAAAGTTCGGAAACTTTAGTTCAATCAGTGGAAGAGGAATCTGTCAGACCGGAAGTAAAAGATGCATTGGATAGTTATGAATCCTTTATGAATGAATATGTTGATTTTATGAATAAGTATAATAATAGTGATGACACCGTTTCTATGCTGGCGGATTACGCAAAATATATGAAGAAGTATACAGAAATGACTAAGAAAATGGATGATATTGAAAGCATGGATCTGAATGATGCTGAAAATTTATATTTTTTGGATGTTCAGACAAGAGTAAATGCAAAACTTGCAGAGATTCAATAATACTGGTTAAAAAATTTATATGTCTCAGAATCCCTTTACATACGTAAAAAATGTATGTAAAGGGATTTTTGTGTCATGGTGACCGAAAATATAATCGCATTTGCTAATCGCTAATCAGATTATAGAATTCGTAAAATAATTGTACAGCTAAAATTTCCAATTGAGTCCGTTAATTACTGTCTGCCAAATATCTGCTTCATGGTATCTATGAGAGTTGTAATGTGCAGTAAAGACAATATGGAAAATTGTGATTGTAACGGCAGCAGTTGATAAGATATAATCGAATTATAAGAGAAAAGCAGGAAAGGACGAGGTAAACAGTATGAGGGCAGAAGATGATCTTACATATCAGGAATATAAAGAAGGCGTTGAAGATGCCATGAGCTTGATAAAACATTCTGGCTGGACACCGAGGCAGGTCACAGACTGGATGACAGAAGAAGATAATGAACTGCTTATTGGCACATCAGAGGCACTTTGGATCATTTCTATCGGAGCTTATGAAGTGGAGCATGATATTCTGGAGGAGAGAGTGCTGGAGCAGTTGTCGTATCATATTCCACGCTATGAGATGGGAAAATACAACGACATCACGCCGGAAGAGCGGGAGCTTCTGGAAAAGGATATCGCATTTATCCGATCAAAGGTGGAACTGTGGAAACTGAAGAGTTATGAAGATTAAAGAGTGCAATATTGAAGAGATTATGTTGGAAGAGTATAGAAACTTTTCGGAAAGGTCATTTAGAAATACAAAGGGGAAAAATGAGTTTGAAGAAGATAAAAAAAGCACTGACAATGGTTTTGACTGCATCTGTTGCGTTATCTGCTGCTGGATGTGGAAAAGATGTAGCGAAAAATAATATGACAGAGGAAAAGACTGTTGAAACAACAGTTCAGGAAAGCTCAAGTGAAACTATTTCGGATGATATAAAAACGACAGAGACAGCACAGTATGCTATGGAGAGAAGCGAAACGGAGAGTACAAAAGAAAGTGAAAGTATTCAGGATATCACAGAGACATATGAAGATATGTCGGAATATGCAATTGTTGAACCTGAAACAGAAGGGGATTTGACTTCAAAGCAGAAAAATGCTGTTAACATGTTAAATTATATAATGACGATAACTCAGGAAATTAACAATTCGAAAGAAAGTAGACTTTATTTGGAATCAGCATATTCTTCATTGATTAACAACAGTGATCCTGGGCTTATAGATACAAGAACCCAAGAGAGAATTACTAATATTTTAGATACACTTGAACAATATCGAATGATTGCTGAAAAGAGAGAGAGGTTACGATATATTTATGAACAAAATCGTGCACAGGCACTTCGTCAGGCAATACCAGATCCTGTTGGATTGCTTAGTGCAGTTTCATCTGGAAATATTTTAAAGTCAGCAGCGTCTGTTATTTATATGGCTGTTGATGCAGCATCAAGCTATCAAAATGCTGTTACACAGACAGATTTGCAATATCTTCAGGATGGATGGCAATTGGAGGATGAAGAAGCACAGGAATTGCATAACAGCAGAAAAAGTACATTTGAGTATATGGTGGATATGGTTCGAGAGAATTCTCTGCCGGGAGAATATGCGTTAAATGAAAATGCTGTGAATGATTTTGTTGAGTGGAAAGATAAGACAAATCTTACCAGTAAAATTCAATGGCTTGAATCAAATGAGAGTACATACGAGAAATTTGGACCATTTTGGCTGGAACTGGCGAAAAGCTATTATGAATCAGAAGAGTATGATAAGTGTCTGGATGCGATTAAAAAGTATGAAGGGATTTCTGTCAAGATTTTTCGAAAGGATTACGACTATGCGGAAGCTCTTCCGATGGCGATTGTTTCTGCAAAGGAGATTAGGGATAAAAATGTATATATTCAAACAGCAAGAGAGTATAGTGAGGTGATTCTTTCCAATGCAGATGGTGAAAATTGGGCATTGCGGTACTTTGTAGCTCAGATATATCTTGATCTGTATAAACAAACGGGCAGTAAAGAATATCTGCAAAAAGCGTATGACATTGCACTGAATAATGTAAATGTTTTAGTTGAGTCTCAAAAAGAATTGAACTTAGCATACTTATCAGATATTCAGGAGGTTTCTGTAAATAAAGAAGCAGAAGATGAAGACAGAGAAAAGAAGGAAGTTAAACAATATAATAAACTCTTAAAGGCACAGAGAAAGGTCGAATTGCCTCCGGTTGATGAAGCTTTATATTTGAACTGTGATTTATTGTTTGCATTAGCAGAACAACTGGATATTTCAGTGGATGAACAAAAGAAAATAGATGCTATTTTGCATGAAAATGGGGAACCTGTTTTTCTTACACAGGCATTGGATGAAAAGTTTTGGTTCGAGTCAACTTATAAAAAACTAGATGTTCAAAATATTGATATTGACTTTGATGGAAAGACATTGAAAATTCCGGCAGTGTGTATAGCAGATCGATCGCGGATAACAGTAAGTGTTGACGGTTCTTCTGGAAATCAAACCTTTCAGGATTGGACAGTAAAGAAAGTTTATAGACCGAAAGGAGCAGATTGTTCTGATTTTATAGTTATATTTACCAGCGAAACAGCTAAAAAATATAAATATGAATCAGGAGATAAAATTGCGGTGCAGATTACTCCGGTTGCAGAGTCAGCAGATGAAATTCTAGAGTATGATTATAAGGCGACTGTAATACAGAAAGCATTTGCATTTAAAACAATCTCTTTTGAGAGGGCTGCAAAATGAAAAGACGAATCATGGCTGTAGTCTTATCTATAGCAATATTATTTTCTGATTCGGCATCTGTTTTTGCATGTGACAGAAAGCAGACAGAGACCTATGTTTCTCAAATGTTGTTTGGTGATAAAGCGGAAAAATATAAGTCTAATGAGAAAGTACAGATGTTGATGAAGGCACTTTACCTTTGCTCAGAACAATATGACGACAATGATACAAAAGAATTAGACGCCTTAAAAAAGAAAAAGGTAAGTGGTCTGCCAAAATCAGAAGAAATTGAGATCAGTCAAAAAGAACTGCTCGAATGCTCCCATAATACCTGGGAATATAAATACAATGCTAAGGAAAAACAACAGAGATCCAGAAAAACAATTCTTCGAAATACAGTCAGCAAGGTATTTGGTGTTGGATTTTGGAATCGTTATTTCAAAAGAAACAAGGAAAAATATGAGAGTTTTGCGGCTGTATTATATTATATGCATATTTTGGCGGATTATCTGGCGGATGATCCGGATGCGACAGAAATAACATGGAAAAGCGGATTTGTTTCAGCATATGATGGAAAAGCGAGTGTTGAGATAAATGGTGGAATCCCTCAGTTTACCCAAAAGGAAAAAAATAGAAAAGATTATTTTCTTACATTCAGTAAGCTGGATTCATCCGGACGAGCAGGAACAGCTTTTGCAAATATTTCAAAAGATCATATGCCGGAAGCGGGATCAAGACAGCATATAGGAAACATAAAACCATCTGGATGGAATCAAAAGAAGTATGATGGTATTGTCAGCAGCAATCCGGGATATGTATATAATCGCTGTCATTTGATAGCACATCAGCTTGTAGGTGAAGATATAAAAGAAAATCTGATCACTGGAACACGATATTTAAATGAAGCGATGATACCAACAGAAAATGAAGTAGCAGATTATGTTCAAAAAACGGGAAACCATGTATTATACAGAGTGACACCGGTTTATAAAGGAGAAAATTTACTGGCATCTGGGATTCAAATAGAGGCATATTCAGTAGAGGATAAAGGGAAAGGAATTTCGGAAAACAGGTATTTTTATAATGTACAGCCTGGGATAGAAATAAATTACAACAGTGGGGAAAATTCATGTGCTGATACTACATTTCAGAAAGAAAAGATACTAAAGTTTGTTACCGTTGATTCAGGTGAAAAAGATCTTGTACATGAAATGAATAAACAACTGGACATACTTTTTAAGGATCAGAAAAAGTCGAAAAAAACGAATGACTATAACAGAATGATGAGTGCGATAGATGAAAATATCAGAAAAGTGAGAAATGTTGGAAACAAAGGAGAAACAGCAGGGAAGCAATATATTTTGCGTCGTGAGTATGAATATGAATATTATAAAATATTGAGGAAATATTTACCTTCTTTATTGGAACAAGAACAGTTTTTTAGCAACGTTTTTAGAGATTAAACAGCATTTGTTTATCTGTGAAAAAGTAATAAAAAGAGGGGAAAAATGTAAAGAGTATGAGAGCAGAAGATGATCTTACATATCAGGAATATAAAGAAGGCGTTGAAGATGCTATGCGTTATATCAAAAATCATGGCTGGACACCGAGACAGGTTACCGACAGAATGACGGATGAAGATAATGAGCTGCTCATCGGCACATCAGAGGCACTCTGGATCATTTCTATTGGAGCTTATGAAGTGGAGCATGACATTCTGGAGG
>ERZ835541.1523-NODE-1523-length-22334-cov-3.589569_pt1 | contig 22334 bp, 9 predicted proteins | sample MGYA00519945_ERZ835541 | MGnify/ENA primary metagenome ERZ835541 (study PRJEB31850, sample SAMEA3708780) | human gut metagenome | biome: human gut; feature: human-associated habitat; material: faeces | place: China | collected 2014 ...
TCTTCTGCGCGGGGACAACGCTGTTCGGCGGCCGCCGGACTTCCGCAGGCGAGGAGCGCCTGCGCCGCCTGCTCGGTCTGCGGCGCTATCTGTGCCGGGCAGACAGTGCCTCCCTGCAGCGCCTGACGCTGCAGGATCCGCAGTATTTCTACCGGATGCTCCCGTTTGCGGAGGAAATGGGGGTCGGCGGGCGCTTCGTCCGCTGCGCGGCCGGTCTGGAGCTGGAGCCCTGCCTCTGGCTGGAGGGCGCGGCCCCGCGCCGCGCCGGGGACTTCTTCGCCCGGTATGCCGCCGTCTGCGCCCGTCTGCGCGGAGAGGACGGCAGAGCGTCTGCCGTTCCGCGCCGCCCGGCTCCGCGGCCCGCAGCCCGTACAGCCTCCCGTCCTGCGCCGCAGCGCCGCACGCCGCCGTTTGCCGCGCCGGAGCCGCAGCGGCCGCCGATGCGCCCGCACCGCAGAGAGGAGTATGATCCGGATGAAGTCTGAGGAATACCGCTTTTACGCGCTCGTATCCCGCATGCGCTATATCACGCGCTGGGGCCTGATGCGCAACACCTTTTCCGAAAACGTGCAGGAGCACAGCCACATGGTCGCCGTGCTGGCCCACGGGCTGGCGCTCATCCGGCGCGACATCCTCGGCCTTCCGGCCGATCCGGAGCGCTGCGCCACGGCGGCACTGTTCCACGACGCCTCCGAAATTCTGACGGGCGACCTGCCGACGCCGGTGAAGTATTATAACCCCGATATCCGCGCGGCCTATAAGCAGGTGGAGCGCGTGAGTGCGGATAAGCTGCTCGAGCTGCTGCCCGAGGCCCTGCGCCCGAGCTATGCTCCGCTCGTGCGGGAGTCCGACCCCACGGTGCACGACATCGTCAAGGCGGCGGACAAGCTCTCGGCGCACATCAAGTGCATCGAGGAGCTGCGCGCGGGAAATCAGGAATTTGCCTCGGCAGCCGAGCAGACAAGGCAGGCCCTGACGGACATGCACCTGCCGGAGCTGGACTGGTTTCTGGAGCACTGTCTGGACAGCTTTGGAAAAAATCTCGATCAATTGGAATAATATTCACTGCACTTCTGAGGCTCCCTGCCGGGAAACTGGCGGGGAGCCTTTTTGAAAGCCCTTACATAGTAATTTTACAGAATATTCCTCTGTGATTTTGCACAAATTCGAAAAACAGAAATTGTGACCTTCGACAAAGTTATACAGAACCCCTTGACAATGGGGCAAAACAGCGGTATTCTAGCACCAGAAATTGAAGTAAGCGTTTACATTTTCAGTCAGGCACAGCGGATGCCTGACCGGCAGCGACCTCCCGGAAGCGGGACAGCGATGCGCTGCTTTTTTTTGAGCGGATGTCTGTAAGCCCTTACAACTCCCAAAATTCCGGGAATTCCGGAGGTTGGGAGCGGAAAAGCGGCACAGGACGGTGAGGGGAATGGGAAAGCAGGAAGCCAATATCTACGAGATCGCCAGAGAGGCCGGTGTCTCCATCGCAACGGTCTCGCGCGTCATCAATCACAGCAACGCGGTCAGCGAGAAGAGCTACCGCCGCGTGATGGATGCCGTCCGCAAGTTCAACTACGTTCCCAACAGCACGGCCCGTTCGCTCAGCACCTCGACCTCGACGTCCATCGGCGTCGTCATCCCGGATATCAACAACCCGTTCTTCTCCCTGCTGCTCGAGGGCATCACCCGGGTGGCCGATGAGCGGGGCTATCACGTTCTGTTGTTCAACACCGCAGAAAATACGGACCGCGAGCATCAGGTCCTGCAGACCATGCGCGAGCACCGCCTGCGCGGCATCATCATCACGCCGGTCTCCGAGCAGGACCCCGATACGATGAAGCGGCTCCACAATTTTGAGACACTCGGCATCCCCGTGGTCCTGCTCGACCGTGAGGTCGACAGTCAGTTCTTCGACCGTGTCGTCACGGACGACGAGCGCGGCGTGCATGCGGCCGTCAGCGAGCTGATCCGCGTCGGTCACCGCCGCATTGCCATCATCACCGGTCCCGAGGCCTCGCGCCCCGGCCGCGAGCGCCTGCGCGGCTACTACCGCGCGCTGCGCGAGCATGGCTTGCCCGTCACACCGGCTTATATCCGCAAGGGCGACTTTATGGTCGACTGTGCCTATGAGCAGACGCTGGCGCTGTGCGCCATGCAGGAGCCGCCCACGGCGGTGTTCTCTTCCAATAATATGACGACCTACGGGTGCCTCAAGGCGTTCAACGAGCTGGGGCTTCGTGTAGGGGTCGACATCGCTTTGGTTGGCTTTGATGATATCGACGCACTGTGCTGGCTGGATTACAACATTTCCGTCGTCAGCCGTGACGTGCCGGAAATGGGCAAGCAGGCCATGCGCCTGCTGCTGCAGCGGTTTGAAAGCGAGCGGGGTGAGCGCGCGGGCGCGCGCGAGTGCCTGCCGACGGAGCTGCTGCTGCGCGGCTCGGAGCTGCTGCCGGAGAGCGGCAGGGCACATTAATAATAATTTGTCAGGTTTGTGAGCCGGAGCTTTCCGGCGTGTTTGACTGGAGGTAACGAAATTGAAACAGAAGGTAACGGTATTTGGCAGCTTTGTCGTCGATCTCATGGCGCGCACCCCGCATCTGCCCGCTCCCGCCGAGACGGTCAAGGGCAGCTTCTTCAAGCAGGGCGCAGGCGGCAAGGGCTTCAATCAGGGCGTCGCGGCGCATAAGGCCGGCGGCGATGTGGCAATGATCACGAAGCTGGGCCGCGATTCCATGGCGAACGTGGCACTGGACGTCATGACCGAGCTGAACATGCCGAAGGATTTTCTCTTCTATAACGACGACGTCGCAACGGGCATCGCCCTCATCATGGTCGATGAGAATTCGAGCCAGAATGAGATCGTCATTGTTCCGGGCGCCTGCGGCACCATCACGGCCGAGGACATCAAGTCCGTTGAGCAGCGCATCTGCGATTCCGCCTATATTCTGCTGCAGCTCGAGGTCAATCAGGATGCCAACGAGGCCGTAGCAAAGCTTGCCAAGGAGCACGGCGTCCGCGTCATCCTGAATACCGCCCCGTATCAGCCCGTCACCGACGAGTTCCTGAAGGGCTGCTGGCTCGTCACTCCGAACGAGGTCGAGGCAGAGGAAATGACCGGCGTCGCCGTCACGGATCTCGAGAGCGCGAACCGCGCCGCGAAGATCTTCTTCGAAAAGGGTGTTGAGAACGTGCTCATCACGCTCGGCAGCCGCGGCGTTTACATCAACACCGGCGACCGCGCCGAGATCATCCCCGCCTTCCATGTCAAGGCCGTTGACACGACCGGCGCAGGCGATGCCTTCAATGGCGGCCTGCTGGCCGCTCTGGCCGAGGGCAAGGACATCTGGGAGGCTGCCCGCTTCGCAAGCGGCCTGGCCGCCCTGTCCGTGCAGCGCATCGGCACGACCCCGGCCATGCCGACCCGCGAAGAGATCGACGCGTTCCTCGCGGAGCACTGATTTGTTTCTGACGCACCGGATGTGCGTGAAAATCTGAAGGAGGATCATTCATCATGTTAAGAGGAGTTCCTGATATCATCGGTTCTGATCTGCTCAAGGCTCTGGCCGATACCGGCCACGGCGATCTCATCGTCATCGCGGACCACTTCTATCCGCCCGTCACGAAGTCTCCGAACGCCATCAGCATTCAGGCCAAGGGCAACACGGCCGCCGAGATGGTCGACGCCGTCCTGCAGCTCGTTCCGCTGGACGTCGAGTATGAAGCCCACCCCATCGAGTACATGGTCCCGGATGCGGATTCCGGCGTTGTCCTGACGGAGAACAAGGTCTGGGACGACACCATCGCCGCCGTCGTGAAGCACGGCTACGATGCCAAGTGCGTCGGCCAGATCGAGCGCACGAAATTCTATGAGAAGGCTGCAAAGGCCTACGTCACCATCTGCACGAGCGAGCGCCTGCCGTATGGCTGCATCATCCTGCAGAAGGGTGTTATGTGATCGGATGTAATTGCAGCGTGCAATTTCATTAAATAAATTAGGAGGAAAACAACAATGAAGAAACTCATCGCACTGCTTCTTGTGATCGCTATGGTCGGCTGCCTGTTTGCTGCCTGCGCAAGCGATGGCAACAACGACACCCAGCCCGCGACCGACGCTCCCACCGAGAGCAACGACAACAACAGCGACAACACCGACAACACCGACAACACCGACAACAACGAGTCCGGCAAGACCTACAAGATCATCTATGTCACTCCGTCTACGGCTTCCGATTTCTGGAGCCAGATCGAGACCGGCATCAAGCAGGCCATGAAGGACTACGAAGCGCAGCTCGGCGTTAAGATCGAGTACTCCATCACCGGCCCTGCCGAAGAGGCTGATGCAGAAGGCTATGTTTCCGCTCTGGAGAACGCGATCGCCAGCCAGCCTGACGCGATCCTGACCGCTACCCTGAACATCGACCCGACCGTCCCGAAGGCAAAGGAAGCCCATGACGCAGGCATCGTCCTGAACTTCGTCAACTGCGGCCTTGGCAACGGCGATGAGGGCGACGAGGGCACTCATGGCGAGTACTACAACGAGTTCTACTACTGCTCCAACACCACCATCGGCGAGATGGCCGCTCAGGCTTTCCTCGACGCCATGGCTGAAAAGGGCATCTCCACCGACAAGGGCACCATCGGCATGCAGATGAACATGGAGAACGCTGCTCTGGACTTCAGAATGCAGGGCTTCCGTGACTACATGGCTGAGAAGGCTCCCGGCCTGACCCTGACCGACACCGAGTACAACGACAACGACTCCGCGGATGCTCAGGCTGATGCCGAGAACACCATCAACGCTGTCGGCGCTGACCTCATCGGCATCTATGCCGGCAACAACGTCACCTGCGACGGCGTCTGCAACGCTCTGCGTGCTGCCAACATGAAGGAAGGCGTCGTTTCCATCGGCGTTGACTCCGACGATGTCGAGATCGCCGCTCTGCGCGACGGTTTCCTGTCCGCCATCATTGTTCAGGACGCTTTCACCCAGGGCTACAAGTGCATGGAGAACGCCATCCTGACCCTGGTCAACGGCCAGAACCCCGAGACCTCCAAGCAGGTCAACTGCCCGCCTGTCGTTGTCAACATGGAGAACATCGACAGCGAAGAGATCCAGTTCATGATGTCCCCGTACGTCAAGTAATTCCGGACTGAATATCGATCTCTGAACGAAACCGTGAGGGCCGCTGCGGCCTTGCAGACCGCAGCGGCCTTCTTTTCCAAAGGAATGAGGGTGCAACATTGCAAGAGAATACGATCTTAAAAATTGAACACGTCAGCAAGTTCTACCCCGGTGTTACGGCACTGAAAGACGTGAGCTTCACCTTGCAGAAAGGCGAGGTGCGTGCGCTGGTCGGTGAGAACGGCGCAGGCAAATCCACCCTGATCAAGTGCATCATGGGTGTCGAGAAGCCCGATGAGGGCAAGATCACCATGAATTATAATGGTGAGTGGGTCGTCAATGCCACCGCAGTCGATGCGCAGGCACACGGCGTCTTTGCAAACTACCAGCAAGTCAATATTGCTCCGGATCTCAGCATCGCGGAGAACTACTTCCTCGGCCGTCAGCCCAAGACGAAGCTCGGCCTCGTCGACTGGAAGAAGATGGCCCGGGACAGCAAGAAGATCATCGATAAATTTGAAATGGGCGTTGACCCTCTGGCGAAGATCCGCGAGCTCCCCATTGCCATGCAGGCGATGGTCACGATCAGCAAGATCTCCGTGAACGAGGATATCCGTCTTGTCATTTTCGACGAGCCGACGGCTCTGCTCGAGAATGAAAAGGTCGATATGCTCTTCCGCTTCATCGGAGAGCTGAAGAGCCAGGGCGTCAGCATCATCTATATCAGCCATCGTCTCGAAGAGATCATGCAGATCTGCGACAGCGTGACCATCCTGAAGGACGGCTCCTACGTCGATACGATGCCCATTGAGAACGTGACGAAGGATTCGCTGATCCAGATGATGGTCGGCCGCCCCGCCACGGATATCTACAACATCCGTCACTTTGACACTGACGAAGAGCTGCTGCGCGTGGAGAATTTCAGCGACAGCAAGCACTTCAAGAATATTAATTTCACCCTGCACAAGGGCGAGATCCTCGGCTTTGCCGGTCTGGTCGGCGCGGGACGCAGCGAAGTGATGCGCGCCCTGACGGCCGTGGAAAAGCGCCTGAGCGGCGATGTCTATCTGAAGGGCAAAAAGGTTCACCTTTCCAATCCGACCGACGCGCTGAAGCACGGCATCGGCTTCCTCACCGAGGACCGCCGCACCGACGGCTGCGCGCTGAAGCTGGATATCAAGACGAATGTCAACATGAGCTCCTACGATATGATCAGCAAGGCGGGCTGCCTGAACCTCCGCAAGGAGAAGAAGCGCGCGGAGGAATTCTCCAGAAGCGTGAATGTCAAAACGCCGTCTATTTCGCAGCTCGTCGGCAATCTCTCCGGCGGCAACCAGCAGAAGGTCGTTATCGCCAAGCTGCTTTGCCGCGATCCCGAAATCCTGATCTTTGACGAGCCGACTGTCGGCATCGATGTCGGCGCGAAGCAGGAGATTTTCAAGCTCATCGAGCGCCTGACCGAACGCGGCCGCGGCGTGATCCTGATCTCGTCCTATCTGCCGGAGGTCATGGGCCTTTCCGACCGTCTGATCGTCATGGCGCAGGGCAAGATCACCGCAGAATACGACAAAGAAGCTCTGAAGACCCTTACGGAAGCGGATGTTCTCCGTATGGCCTCCATTGAAGACTAAGAGGAGAGATAGTTATGTCCACGCTTACCAAGAATAAAAAGCCCAATGCGTTTGTGCGGCTGACCAAGCACTCTGAGTTCACCATCGGCCTGGTCGTTATCGCGCTGTTCCTGCTGGCCACGTTCCTGACCAAGAACTTCTTCGGCTCCTACAACCTGAAGAACCTGACGAAGCAGGGCGCCATCGTCGGCGTTCTGGCCGTCGCGCAGACCTTCATCATCATCACGAGCGGTATCGATATTTCCGGCGGCGCCATCGCCGGTCTCGGCTGCATGACAATGGCCATGATTATGAACGGCAAGGGCACGTCCATGCTCGGCATTGCCATCCTTGCCAACTTCGTCGTCTGCACCCTGTGCGGCTTCCTGAACGGCGTGATCATCTTCGACCTGAAGGTCCCCGCCATGATCGCCACCCTCGGCACGCAGACCATCTTCCGCGGCATCCTGAAGCTGCTGTGCAACGGCAACTCCATCTCGTTCTTTGAGCCGGACGGCGCAACGTTCGTCAAGCTCTTCGACACCATCGGCAACTATGACATCTTCGGCGTCCTGCCGGTGCTGGCCTGCATCTGGATCGTCGTGGCAGTCATTGCCTTCCTGGTCCTGCGCTACACCGTCTTCGGCCGCGACCTGTTCGTCATCGGCTCCGGCATCGAGGTCGCCCGCCTGAGCGGCATCAAGGTCCGCAAGACCTTCTACCTCGTTTACTCCCTCGCCGGCTTTGTCTATGGCATCGCTGCCATCATGTTTGCCGGCCGTATCCTCCGCGCCATGCCGAACACCGGCGACGGCTACGACATGGACGCCATCGCGGCGGCAGTTATCGGCGGCGCTTCGCTGGCCGGCGGCCGCGGCGCGATCACTGGCACGTTTGTCGGCACGCTCCTGATGGTCGTCATCAAGAACGCCGGCAAGGCCTTCCAGATCAACGACTACATCCTCGACGTCATCACCGGCGCTCTGATCATCTTTGCCGTTGCAATGGACATGGTCAAGAGCCGCAAGAAGGCGTAACCTCCTACCCTCATTCCTTTTCCGTCCCCCGGTTTCGGCCGGGGGGCGGAAAAAAGAAAAAATACAAGAAAACGCTTGACAAACCGTGCAAAATCGGATATAATCATTTTGCTGTTTCGGCGGCGGGTCATATATGGCGGCATAGCTCAGTTGGTAGAGCATTCGGTTCATACCCGGAGTGTCATTGGTTCGAGTCCAATTGCCGCTACCAAAACGGCCCGTTGGTCAAGTGGTTAAGACACCGCCCTTTCACGGCGGTAACATGGGTTCGAGTCCCGTACGGGTCACCAGAAAACAACCTTTGTCCTGAGGACAAGGGTTTTTTCTCTGTCTATGGCACATTTTGGCGGATACCATGGCGAAAAAATGTAAATTGAATGTAGTGTGACTAGTAAAAAAGAAATGGAAATTCCTGTGGCTGCAAAATAGTAACAGACCTGATATCATCTGTCCAGTCCTCGCGAGACGAATCCACAGGAGGAGGTTTCCCATGTTCTGGATCCGTGATTTTGATTGCAGTGCGATCCGGACGATGCGGTGCATTCTGTTTGGTGTTGGCTGCTGAGCGGCAGCCGCAGCGGCCGGGGGGGATCCCCGGCCGCTTTATCGTTCGCCGCAATGTAGCGGCTGCACCAGCCATTGTAGGGGAGCGGCGTGCCCCTCCCGGAGCAATACTGGCAGTTTGCACCGGGTATCGAAAAATGGTGTGCACCAATTGCGTCTGTAGCGGCGCTCACTGCGCAGCCGTTGGCGGCTCTGCCGCCTTACGGATGCGGCGTGCCCCTTGCGGGTATTGAGCGCCTTGTACGGGAGTATTCAACGGCAGGAGGGTGCTGGTGCACCGCCGCATTACCCTGATGTGTCATTGCGAGGAGCGGAGCGACGTGGCAATCTCAGGAAGGCGCTTACGTTTTCGCCGGAACTCCCCTGTTATCCGGCATTGTACTGCGAGATTGCCACGTCGTCCTTTGGCCTCCTCGCAATGACAAACCTTTGATTTTCACCATTTTAACGATAGCCTGTTTATTTCGCAGGTGCAGTGCCGGGCCCGGCTGTCCGCTCCCCTACAAGGCGTGTGCGTTCGGCGATGCCGCCCTATAACTTGCCAGTCTGCAAGGCGCTCAGTGAGCGCCGCTACATTCTTCTCTCGCCCGGCGGTCTTGCGCAGTGAGCGCCGCTACACTCCATACTTCGGTGCATACCGTTTATCGGCAGCCGGTACGGGACGGCAGTGCCTTCCCGAGATTGCCACGGGCGCAAAGCGCCCTCGCAATGACAATTCGGGGGCCGGCACCATTTTAACGCCGTCCCGTTCGTATCGCAAGTGCAGCGCCGGGCCCGGCTGTCCGCTCCCCGCAGGAAGGCGCGGTGCTGCACTTCCTCAGAACTGTTTTCCCACAAAACACAAGATGGGGCTTGACATTTTGCCCGCTGCGGAGTAAACTTTGGTTAGAAATAACTAACTGAAAGAGGGGAGACGCATGGAGAAACAAAGCTTCTGGGACCGCTATGCGCGGCGGTATTCGCACTTCGTGCGCGCGGATCAGGAGGCCTATGCGCAGATGCTCGAGTGGATCCGTCCGGCCGTCCGTGACCGCACCGTGCTGGAGCTGGCAACAGGGACGGGCGTGATCGCGCACGGGATCGTGCACGAGGCGGCCTCTATCGAGGCGACGGATGCCTCTGCCGGGATGATCGACGTGGCACGAAGCCATTCCCATTCCCGCAAGCTGCACTTTTCTGTTCAGGACATGCGCTATGCCGACGGCAGCTTCGAGGTCGTCATCGCTGCCAATGTGCTCCACCTGCTGCCGGAGCCAGACAAGGCGCTCGATGAGGCTGCGCGCGTGCTCGCACCGGGCGGCCTGCTCATCGTGCCGACGTTTACGCATGCGGGGGAGGGCAGGCTTGCAAGGCTGCGCCTCTGGCTGATGCGCCGTGCCGGGTTCCCGCTGCGCTGGAAGTGGTCGCCTGCGGAGTTTCTGCAGTTCCTGCGCAGACACGGCTGGAAGGTCGTGCAGCACCATGTGCTGCAGGGCACGTTCCCGCTGACGTATGCCGCCTGCGTGCGCCGCTGTGCGGATGCGGAGCATGAAATGCCTGTTACGGAACACGAAACGGCCTGAATTTGTAGTCATGTTATAAGATGTCAATATCGGCCCGGACTGCGGCGTTCTGCCGTGCTCCGGGCCGTTTTTTTGTGAAGGTAGAGGGAGAAATATGACTTCTGCAGCAAGCTGATTCAGCAATTCGCACAAATCAATCGGTACGATTTTATGGAAAGCTCCAAAAATATTTTTGCGGATTTACAAGCGGATTCAAACGTGGTATAGTTCAAACATAGTTTGTTAAACGTTTAGCAGTGGGAAGTGTTTTCCGACTGCGGCGAAGTATCCTGCTAGATGTCATCAGCAACGAGGCTCTCTCGTCATTGCGTGCAGGGCAAGGAATGCCCGCGCCAAGGCTTCGCACACCGTTTGTCCGGCAGCTCGGCTTTATCAGGCGGTTTGTATGGTAATATCGTACAAAAATGCCTGCGGAAGGAGGGAAAGCGTGCGCTGACAAAGCTGTTACAAGCTGGAACGGGTCATTCCTGGATCGGAATCCACGCAGGATACCAGCCTGCCCTGTTGGGCGATATTTTTTCACCGCAAATGTTAAACGTTTAGCATTTTCGACGGAACTCGAAAGGACTATAGAATCTGAAAGGAGAGAACATTTCATGCAAAGAGTGAACCACCTGCCCAGACGTGTGATCTCGATCGTGCTGACCATCGTCATGGTCGCGTCCCTGTTCTCCGGCATCCTGCCGGGCCTCGGCGTGACGGCGAAGGCTGCAGCGAACGAAATTGCAAATGACAGTCTGAAGATTTCTGTCGGTGATCTCGGACAGATTTCGACGCTCAACATCGTGAATAATCCCAGAAATCGAAGCAATCGTGAGATCAACTTCGTCCTCCCCAATGACACCCGTCCCCAGAACGGTGTGCAGCATCAGTGGATGGGCGAAATGATCTTCTCCGTCCGCTCCAGCGCGGACGGCAGCTTCCCCGCCGACAACACCGGCTTTGTCGAGGTCGACACGAACAAGACCCTCGCAGCCGGCGGCTCGACTACCGCTTCCAACATCGCTTCCGATAACCCCTATATCGAGAAGACCGTTGTCAGCGACAAGAAGGTCGAGGTCAACTTCATCGGCCAGGACCTGAGCTCCACGACGGACCGTACCATGAAGGGCTTCGATGTGAAGTCCACCTATGATATGGATACCGAGGACGGCTCCCTGCTGTGGACCATCACCCTGAAGAACAAGAGTGATGCGTATCTGGAATTCGGCGACGTCGGCCTGCCGATGCCGTGGAACAACAAGTACACGAACCAGAACAGCGTCTACTCCGAGCGCGTCACGGCCCATACCTTTGCAGGCGCGGACAGCGGCTATGCCTATGCGATCCGCTGCAGCGGCGAAGGCAACTACATCCTCTTCACGCCGGTCGCCACCTCCGGTGCCCGCATCGAGTATGTGGATAACTGGATCGGCAGCAACAACGGCGTCAGCGACAACCGTACCGGCAGCACGTTCTCCAACTGGACGGGCGACTCCGGCGGATGGCAGCCGGGCCTGAGCGTTTACTACATCCACTCCAAGGATATCCACAAGACCGGCCGCAGCTACTTTGAAGATGCGACCAGCCTCATCCTCGAGCCGGGTGAGAGCCAGACCTACCAGTTCAAGTTCTCTGCTGTCCGCGCGGGCGACAACACCCCGCAGGAAAGCGCCGAGAGCCCGAACAACGCCTCTGACTCCATCGAGCAGCGCGAGACGAACATGCGCTCTATCCTCTATCAGAACGGCCTCATCGACGCCATCGCGGTCCCGGGCTTCCAGACGGCTCTGAACATGGACACGCGCCTCGACCTGCACTATGATGACAGCCTCATCAAGGTCGACTCCGTCGACATCCAGTGCGTGCACGAGAACGATCCGTTCGACGAAGCGCATACGCCGGAGCACCGTTCCGGTATGGTCAACAACAGCCGTACCGGCCGCGGCCTGCATGACGGCAACGAGGGCTATGAGGAATCCGTGAGCTTTGTCGAGACGAAGACCGTCGACGGCGAGCAGCACCACATCTACGACCTGCACTTCGGCTGCATCGGCAACAACAGCGTTCGCGTCGAGTACAAGCTGAAGGTCGGTGACGAATGGGTCAGCAAGTTCACGCAGTTCGAGTTCAATGTTCTGACCGAGCTGGATCAGGCATCCGACACGCATGCCGACTTCATGGTCAACGAGACGCAGGATACGAATCCTGACAGCGCGACCTACGGCATCTACAGCGACTGGTACTTTGCCAGCGGCAGAGATTCCAACCAGCGCAACCACTGGGGCGATGACTGGAGCCATGACAACATCAACTTCATCGCCATGAAGAACTATCTGAACCCGGATGCCGAGCAGGTCAAGTCCATCGAGACCTACCTGATCGACTTCATGTGGAACACCTACATGAAGAACACCCAGGATAACTTCATCGTTGCGAACTACCTGTCCGCTTCCGGCGCTTACAGCACCTCCAGCGGCCCGTACACCCGTACGTTCTCCGAAGTAATGGAGGCCACCGGCTTCTTCAACATGTACCGCATCGTCAAGGCTTATCCGGACCTCATTGAGTACCGTAAGCCTGCAGCGTGGTATCTGGAGAAGGCATACGGCATCTACTCCAACCGCGTCGGCACCGGAGCCATCGGCTTCTACGGCGAGCAGCAGATCCCCGACATGATCGAGGCGCTCTATGCCGAGGGTATGGACGAGGAGGCCTTTAACCTGCAGGAGCGGTTTGCATGGTACAAGGCGAACAATTGCATCAACGCCACCTATCCGTACGGCTCCGAGTTTGCCTACGACAACACCGGTGAAGAGGGCGCCTTCGCTGCCATCCAGGCCCTGACGAAGTACTGGCCGGACAGCGACGCCGCCAAGAACGCCTACAGTGCCATGAGCATGGCCAACCACAAGACCCGCGCGATGCGCGGCATCCAGCCCACCTGGTACCAGTACGCCGACCCGGTCTTCATCGGCGGCGAGAGCTGGTGGAACTTCCAGTACACCGCCTCCCTTGCAGGCTCCATCATGGACGATTGGATGCGCTACGAGGAGCTCGAGGACGGCGATACCACCGCATGGGCTGCCCGCGTGAACTACGCGGCCAAGATCTCCAACTTCAACGCCATCAACATGGGCCAGATCTCCGACAAGTACGTCGGCAACGTTTCCTGGCGCTATAACATGTATAAGGGCGGCTACGGCGCGATGAACGTCAACGACGGCGGCACCCGCGTCATGAACAACGGCTGGCAGGACTTCTCCGGCGAAAGCGACGAGGGCCTGTACGGTTCCCTGCTGCGCATCAGCGCAGACGTCGTGAACGATCCGATCTTCGGCCTGTATGGCTACGGCGCGAACGTCACTGCCGACGAGACCTCCTACACGGTCATCCCGACTGACGGTTTCGGCAAGCGCGTCAACATCCTCGACCAGAAGATCTACGTCGAAACGACGCAGGACACCATCACCAGCGCAAAGTTCGCTATGGACGGCAGCTCCATCGAGCTGAACGTCAAGGGCTACACCGCTGCAAGCCATGTTTCCCACATCGCTCTGAGCGGCGCCGGCCTGAAGGACGGCTTCTATGCCATCAACGTCAATGGCGAAAAGGTCAGCCAGGTCTATGTGAAGAACAATGAGGCCAACGCGACCATCACCATGCCCGCCGGTGAGACCAATGTCGTGACCATCACGGCCGATCCGAACGGCGAGAATGCCGCTCCGCAGGCCGCTATTAAGGTCTCCAGCGACAATCTGCAGGCCATCGTGACCTACACCCTGACGGCCGTTGCCTCCGACGACGGCTATCCCGGCGGCAGCCTGACCTATCTGTGGGCCTTTGAGAGCCTCGCAGGCGAGGGCGCAAGCGCGTTCCTGAGCAGCGACGCCGCTCCGACAACGCAGTTCAACGTCAGCGAGGCGGGCGAGTATGTCATCTCCCTGACCGTCAGCGACGGCGAGAAGTCCACGAAGGTCGAAAAGACTCTCGTTGTCGGCGAAGCGCCCGAGCGTCTGGCCCCGACGATCAATTCCGCGACCGGCACGCCCGTTGTCGGCAATCCGACCGTTGCCGATCTCAAGGCCGAAGCCACGGTCGACCCGCTGTATCAGGGCGTCCCGCGCTTCCACTGGGAGCTGGTCAGTCAGCCCGAGGGCGGCAATGCCATGATCGGCAATCCGAACGAGAAGGAAGCCAAGCTCCGCGTCGACAAGGGCGGCGAGTATGTTGTCCGCCTGACTGTCACCGACGAGGACAAGACCTCCTCCACGGAAGTCACCGTCACCATGACGGATGCTGCCGACGGCATCCAGCGCGTGAAGACCGTCATCACGCAGATCGGCGTCGCCCCGACGCTGCCGAACGGCGTGGTCGCTGTCCGTGACGACGGCACCTACTCCGGCGGCGCAGTCGATTGGGACGAGATCTCCGAAGACAAGTATGCACAGGCCGGTGAGTTCGAGGCCTACGGCACGCTCCGTACCCAGACGACCCGCGTGGCCGTCAAGGTCATCGTCGTGAAGGGCGACCGCAAGAACGTTGCTCTGTTCGCGACCCCGACCGCCATCATCAACACCCCGTCCGACCTCGGCGGCGTTGCCGGCCTGAACGACGGCTTCGACCCGAGCAGCTCCCGTGATACGAGCCACGGTGTCTGGCACAACTGGCAGGGCGCGCAGGGCGACGCTGCATGGGTCATGTACACCTGGGACGTCCCCGTTACCATCGACGGCGCGGATGCCTACTACTTCACCGACGGCAACTTTGCGCCGAAGGATGCGAAGCTGGAGTATCTGGCGGAAGACGGTCAGTGGCACGAGGTCCCGAACGTCAGCGGCCTTGGTGTTACGCTCAACCAGTACAACACCACGAGCTTTGATCCCATCACCACCACGAAGCTCCGCATGACCATGAACCCGAAGACGCTGGGTATCGGCGTTATCGAGTGGAAGGTCTACGGCTACGGCGAGTTCGTCGATCGCTCCGCTCTGAAGAACGCCATCGCAACTGCGAAGGGCATCAACACGAACCTCTTTGTCGAAGGCAGCAAGTATCTGCTGGATCTCGCCATTGCGAAGGCACAGGCCGTTCTGAGCGATACGGCCGCCACGCAGGAGCAGGTTGATGCCGCAGCGGCGGAGCTGAATGCGGTCATTGCCGGTCTCGAAAGCGCGGACGGCAACCTCGCCTACTCCGCTTCCGTTACCACGAGCTTCTGCTCCAGCTGGGAGTCCGTGTCCGCCGTGAACGACGGCATCGTCCGTTCCAACTCCTACGACCCGTCCAAGCCGCGCTACGGCACCTGGGGCAACACGTCTTCCTATGAGACCGTGACCTACACCTGGGGCAGCGAAGTCATCATCGACTCCACCGACCTCTATCTGTGGTACGACGGCACCGAGGGCGAGTACACTAGCGGCGGCATCCTTGTGCCGAAGTCCGTGGAATTCGAGTACCTCGATGCGGAAGGCAACTGGAAGTCCGTTCCCAACGCCGAGGGCCTCGGCCGCGAGATGGACAAGTTCAACAAGACCACGTTTGATCCCTTTACCACCACCGCCCTCCGTGTGAAGCTGAACAAGCAGTCCAACGACCGCAACGGCGTCGGCATCATGGAGTGGAAGGTCTATGGCAAGCTGGCGAAGTCCGACGGCATCCCGACTGCGGTGAAGGTCGTCATCGCCCGCATTGATGCCATCGGCGAAGTCACGCTCGACAGCAAGGACGCCATTGAGGCCGCCCGCGCTGCGTATGACAAGCTGACCGACGAGCAGAAGAAGCTCGTTCCGAACTATGAGACCCTGACGAAGGCCGAGGAGACCTACGCTGCGCTGGCTGACGCCGCTGCCGTGAAGGAAGTCGAAGACCTTATTGATGCCATCGGCACGGTCGACGAAAACAGCAAGGACGCCATCGACGCTGCCCGCGCTGCCTATGACGCGCTGCCCACGCGCCTGCAGCCCGAGGTCAGCAACTACGACAAGCTCGTCAAGGCCGAGAAGGATTACACCGATCTGCTGACGGCAGTCGAGGCAGCGCAGAAGGCCGCCGAGGATGCCCGCAAGGCATTCGAGAACGCCAAGGCTGCGCAGGAGAAGGCCGAAGCCGCGAAGGCTGCCGCCGAGGCCGCGCAGAAGGCCGCCGAGGAGGCCGCACAGGCTTCCGGCGAAAACAGCGAGGCCGCCAAGAAGGCGCAGGCCGCTGCCGAAGAGGCACAGGCCAAGGCTGAGGCTGCCCAGGCTGCTGCCGAAGAAGCACAGGCCGGTGCCGAGGCTGCCCAGAAGGCTGCCGAGGACGCCGCCGCCGCTGCCGCCGCGAACAACACGCTTGCTGCCGAGGCTGCCGCAAAGGCCGCCGAGAAGGCTGCCAAGTCCGCTGAGGAGGCCGGAAAGGCCGCTGCTTCCGCCGAAGCGGCTGCGAAGTCTGCTGCCGACGCCGCCGAGGCCATGCTGAAGGCCCAGAAGGCGCAGAAGGCTGCCGAGGATGCCGAGAAGGCTGCCGAGGAAGCCGAGAAGAAGGCCGAAGAGGCCAGGAAGAAGGCTGAGGAGGCCGCCGCCTCCACCGCTGAGGACCGCGAAGCCGCCGAGAAGGCCGCTGAGGAAGCCAAGGCTGCCCAGAAGGCCGCCGAGGATGCCCGCAAGTCCGCCGAGGACGCCAAGTCCGCCGCGGAGCTGGCTATGCAGGCTGCCGAGCAGTCCAACAAGGAAGCCGCCGCATCCGCTGCGCAGGCTGCCGAGTATGCAAAGAAGATGGCTGAGGCCTATGAAGAGATCGTCCGCATCAAGGCCGAGCTCGTCGAGTACCTCGCCAAGGCACAGGCCGAGGCCGAGCGCGCCGAAGCCGAGCGCAAGGCCGCCGAAGAGGCCCAGAGAAAGGCCGAGGAGGCCGCTCTGGCCGCTGCCAAGTATGCCGCCGCTTACGAGCTGGCTCAGCTCCAGCAGAACGGCGAGGGCCTGACCGGCCACGCGAAGGAAGCGTATGACAAGGCTCTTGCCGACGCCGCTGCCGCCATTGAGGCTGCAAAGACGCCCGCCGAGGTCGACGCCGCTCTGGCTGCCGCCCGCGAGGCCCTGAACAACGCCGTCTGCCCGAGCGCAGCGTTCACGGATGTCGAGGAGAACGTCTGGTATCATGACGGCATCGACTTCATGGTGAGAAACGGCTACATGAACGGCGTTGCCGCCGACACGTTCGATGTCGAAGGCAGCCTGACGCGCGCCCAGCTCGTCACGATCCTCTACCGCATCGCCGGTGAGCCCGAGACCAGCGCCGCCATCCCGTTCGCGGATGTCGCCGACGGCCAGTGGTACACAAAGGCCATTGTCTGGGCCGCCGAGAACGGCATCGTCAAGGGCGTGAACGAAACGACGTTCGCCCCGGACGATCCGATCACCCGCGAGCAGATCGCCGTCATCCTCTACCGCTATGCGCACGAGGAGAACACCGAGGACGGCAAGCTCACGAGCTTCCCCGACGCAAAGGACATCTCCGGCTACGCGCTGGAGGCCATGAACTGGGCGGTCGCCAGAGGCCTCATCAACGGCTCTGACGGCAAGCTGCTGCCGCAGGACACCGCGACCCGTGCACAGATCGCCGTGATCCTTGCCCGGTACCTGAACGCCTGATCTTTCCCCCTGCTCCCCATGCGGCCGAAGCCGCATGGGGAGCCCCCCAGCATTTCCCGGCAATTGGACCCAGACAAACAATATGCTCGAAAATCGAACTTGGGAGGAACAATAAACCATGAAGCATGTGAAACAGCTGCTTTCTGCACTGCTTGTGCTGGCTGTTGTACTCTCGCTGCTCCCGGCTGGCGTTCTGAAGGCATCTGCCGCAGAAGCACCCGCAGCGCTGGACATCGGCTACCCCACATTCAAGAACACAGAGCTTCTTGACGAGGTCTATGACCTGTCGAAGCTCGGTGTGTCCTATTCCGAAAAGGACATCATGATGGCGATCTATAAGCAGGATCTTGCCAATGGCGGCGACTCTTTCTATATGGACCGCATCCTCGCCCGTGAGGGCGTCTGCAACGGCAACGCCGGTTCGAACGGCAACGCCGACGGAAACACCTTCCTGACCCGCGGCCGCGCGCTGTATATGTACACGAGCAGCCCGTCCGTCATCGGCTTCGGCGGCAACACCGCCTATCATCAGCCGCTTGGCCGGGGCGATCTGGTCCGCGTTCTCTTCTCGAACGCCGACGGCAGCCTGACCACGAAGGAAGACACCAGCAAGCGCGTTAATGCGCCGAGTAACTGGTCTAGCACCTACTCTGTCGGCAGCAACCTGACGCTGGATGTCGTGAAGTTCATCCATCAGGAGAACGTCGCCGTCACGACGATGACGCTGACCAACAAATCCGCAGAGGATCAGGCAATTACGGTGGCAGCGGACTCCATCTTTGCGACGGAGCCCGGCAAGGTCACGGTCAATGGTGCAGAGCAGACAGAGCTGACCGGCACCTGCTCTTCCCCTGCAGGCCTTACTACCATCTATGCCCGCATGACCGGCGACGGTTTCGAGGCCGCTTCGTCCGACGACTATTGCTGGCTGTCCCGCAATGTCACCGTCCCCGCGGGCGGCAGTGTGGAGCTGAAGGTCGTCATCGCCTTTACGACGGAAGAGATCCCGGAGTCCACCGAGCAGTACCTCCGCTTCGCAGGCCTCGGAAACCTTGAGGCTGTCCGTGCGCAGAAGGCGGAATACAACCTCTACTGGGCGGAGAACCTGCCCTACATCGACGTGCCGAAGAAGGCCGTCCAGAAGGCGATCGATTATCGCTGGTGGCTGGAGCGCTTCAACTCGCTCGATGCCAACATCCCCGGCTATGACTATCAGTACCCCGTCACCATCGAGGGCGTCCTCGGCTACAACAACGCGATTATCCTGACGCAGCCGATGCACCTGCAGGATACGAAGTGGCTCCGTTCTCCGTATCTGGCCTATGGCCAGCTGCTGTCCGCGGGCAACTCCTCGCAGAGCAGCGCCTTCCTTGATAACCCCGGCAACCGCAACAACTGGAACAACCACTATGGTCAGTATCTGGCTGAGGCCGGCTATGAGGCGTTCAACGTCATCGGCGGCGGCGCAGAGGTCGCGGAGAACTTCGCGTACTACTTCGGCCACGATGCTACCGGCCAGCTGGAGCATTACGGCAATCACATCGAGGGCCGTGACCTCATCGCTTACCGCAACAACTACATGACCGGCAACGACGCCGATACCATCTCCATGCACGCCCCCGGCACCGGCACCTGGAAGGCACACGGCGAAAACGCCTACGTCTGGGCCGCTGCCGACGCCGCCGCGAAGCTCTATGAGCAGCTGGGCAACACCGAGCAGGCCAAGTATTACCGCGATCTGGCCGACAAGATCAAGGCCGACGTCCTCGAGCTCATGTGGTGCGAGGAGTGCCAGAAGTTCGAGACCTATGCCGTCCGTCCGACCGGCACACAGCATAACGCTAACCAGCCCAACCTCGTCAAGTACACCGAGTCCAACAACTACAACTACTTTGCCGTGGGCCTCGTCCCCGACGACGCCGCTTCCGTCACGAAGTACAAGGAAGCCCTCAAGGCCTTCTCCAACGGCAAGGAGTTCCCGATCTTCCCGTTCTACACCGCCAACCAGGTCCACAACCAGGAGGTCAGCGGTTCGAACAACTTCTCGAACATCAACTTCACCGTGCAGCTCCGTCTGTATGAGTCCGCTCTTCGTACCTATGACAAGGAGCAGACCTACATCACCGACGACATGCTCGCCATGATGGCCGAGTGGATGGCATGGAACGTCTACCCCGATGCAGGCGACATCCGCTATCCGAACAACAACGAGTTCCACAACATCGACGGCAGAACCTATGAGAACTACTACCGTTCCTGGATCTACCACAACATCCTCGGCAACTACACCTACCTCTTCATCGAGGACATGGCCGGTATCCAGCCGCGTTCCGATGAAAAGATCGAGCTGAGCCCGATCGACTTCTCCTATGACCACTTCATGGTCAACAACGCCCGCTATCATGGTCATGACCTGACGGTCGTGTGGGATAAGCCGGACGACGGCAAGACCTGGTACAACGAGTGCCCCGAGGGCTACTCCCTGTACATCGACGGCACGCTGGCCTTCACCCTGAAGGATCTGGCCCATGTCGTCTATGACTCCGCCACGAAGGAAATCTCCTTCCCCGACGGCGCTGTCGAGATCGTCACCAATAACGGCGGCGCTGCCATCCCCACCGCGATGAACACCGCCATCACCGAGAAGAAGGTCCTCAACATGCTGGAGAAGTCCGGCGTGCACGGCATGACGAACCTCGCCGAGGGCGCGGAGGTCACCGCCACCTTCACCCCGGACAAGGCCCGCGCCGCGTCCTGGGCAGAAAAGCACCGCGCCGACGGCAGCGACTCCACCTCCAAGGCAGTCAACGAGACTGTGCCAGATCCGCAGGCAGTTGTGGACGGCACGACCGTCGATATGCCGTTCTGGGGCAACTACGGCAGCGTGAACGAGCGCGACAGCCTGACGCTGAAGCTCTCCTCCAAGCAGACCGTGGACATGGCGACGCTGTACTTCTACAACGACCGCCAGACGAACGGCTACTCCGAGCCCTCCAAGTTCGCAGTCGAGTACTGGGACGGCGAGGCCTGGCAGGCCGTCCGGCAGCAGACCCGTACCCCGTCCGCTCCGCGCGCGAACTACAACGCCGTGTACTTCGCACCGGTCGAGACGGATCAGTTCCGCTTCACCTTCACCAACAAGGACAAGGGCTTCACTGCCGTGACCGAGATCCAGCTCTTCAACGAGGGCGGCGACCGCGATCATCCCGCGCAGAACACGGCTCCGTCCGTCAAGCTCGCGGAAGACACCTCCATGACCGGCAACCTCTACACTACCCTGAAGGCGACCTGCACCGACGACGGCATGCCCTACGACAAGGACATGAGCTACGCCTGGGAGCTTGTCTCCGCTCCGGAGGGCGCCGAGGTTATCCTGAGCAGCGCCAACAAGCCCACCACGACCATCTCCGGCTCCGTGGAAGGCGAGTACACCGTTCGCTTCACCGTCAGTGACGGCGAGCTGAGCGCGACTGCCGAGCTGACCGTCACCCTGAAGCAGGGCGCTGCGGGCGGCCTCGGTGAGGACGTCGCTCCGGACGCCGCTTCCGTCGAAAGTGACTACACCTCGAGCTGGGAGAACCTGAACGGCATCAACAAGCCGGGCTTCGAGCCGACCAGCTCCAACGTGGGCGCCGGCAAGGGCTGGGGCAACTGGCCTCAGAGCGCCGGCTCCGAGCACTATGTCGGCTATACCTGGGATGAGGCCGTGACCGTCGGCGGCGCGGACATCTATTGGTATGACGACGGCGGCGGAACGCAGGTCCCGTCCAAGCTGCGCATGCAGTACCTCGATGCCAGCGGTACCTGGCAGGATGTCAACATCACCACCCCGTTCGAGAGCAGCATTGCAAAGAACAAGTACAACCGCATTGAATTCGACCGCGTTACCACCACCCGCCTGCGCCTGTATGTGACCGTCCGTTCCGGCGCGCAAGCAAACGGCATCTACCGTTTCAAGGTCTATTCCTCCGTTGACGTCGCTTCCCTGAACGAGGTCTTCCTCGCCACGAAGCCCGGCGTCATGCCCACGCTGCCCTCCAACGTCACGGCAGTCACCTCGGACGGCGCGCTCATCAGCGTCCCCGTTACCTGGGAAACCCTGACGCAGGACATGATCGCCTCTGACGGCGAGGTCAAGCTCCGCGGCGTGAACAACTCCACCGGCAAGATGACCACCTGCACGATCTATGTCCGCAGCGACATGGACAAGGCCACCATCACGAGCGTCGAGCCCGTTGAGGTCACGACGACGCAGGGCATCGTTCCGACGCTGCCGAAGACCGTGAAGGTCGGCTACAATAACGGTGCGTTCGACAACCAGACCGTCAAGGTCACCTGGCCCGCCATCACGGCTGCCGAGCTGGCCAATGTCGGCGACGTGAACTTCGAGGGCGAGGTCGAAGGCACCGCCACGAAGGCCATGCTGACGATCCACGTGCTCAAGGCCCCGGACGACCCCGCTGTTGCTGCGGTCAAGGAGCTCATCGACGCCATCGGCGAGGTAACGCTCGACAGCGGCGACGCCATCGACGCTGCCCGCACCGCCTATGACAAGCTGCCCGAGGCCAAGAAGGTGCTTGTCGACAACTACGAGAAGCTGACTGCGGCAGAGGAAGCTTACACCGCCCTGGTCGACGCCGCTGCCGCAAAGGCTGTGGACGACCTGATCGATGCCATCGGCGAAGTTACTGCCGACAGCGGCGACGCGATCAAGGCTGCCCGCGCCGCCTATGACGCCCTGACCGACACGCAGAAGGAACTGGTCAAGAACTACGAGAAGCTGACTGCGGCAGAGGAAGCTTACACCGCCCTGGTCGACGCCG
>ERZ835541.1540-NODE-1540-length-22180-cov-14.973379_pt1 | contig 22180 bp, 21 predicted proteins | sample MGYA00519945_ERZ835541 | MGnify/ENA primary metagenome ERZ835541 (study PRJEB31850, sample SAMEA3708780) | human gut metagenome | biome: human gut; feature: human-associated habitat; material: faeces | place: China | collected 2014 ...
CCGCAGCCGCCGGAGCGGTGCTTAAGCCGTAAGGCGGGAATTGTGCGGTATTGCCATAGAAATGATAAAGTGGGCAATCCGGCAGGAAAGCGGTGTGGCCGGGCGGGGACCCTACAGGCAAAAGAAAATAGCGACAAAAATTACTTCATCCAACGGATCTGCTGCTCTTTTACCAGCGGATAGCTGACAAGCTCGGTACCGTCCATGTCCTCTTTGTGCATATCCACAGCGGTGATCTGGTTGTTTTCATAGGTGGTGTAGTAATAAATGCCTTTGTCGGCATTGCAGCAGCTGGTGTACAGGGTAATCTCGTACTTACCGTTGTCCAGCTCGCAGCAGCCGCGCTGCTGCTCTACCGAGCCGAGAATATGGAAAAACTGGCTCACGCTTTCTGCTTCGCTTTCCCCGGAGCGGGAGTTGGCGCGCACGAAAGCCGCCCGTACAAACCGCGACTGAGACGAAAGATCCCCCGGCAGACCCATGGCCCCCATGCCGCGGCTGTAAGCGTTCAGCGGCACGTTGGGTGCAAAGTGGTTGCCGGTTGCCTTTGGGGAAAGCTGCATATAATTATTCAAAGCAAACAGCTGCATGGGAAACGGAGGGTTGTTGGTCAGCACACCGGCGGGGTTATCATATACATGCAGGCCGTCTTTGGTAGATTCCAGCGTGATGCACTCATGATTATCGGCAATCATCCAGTGCAGGCTGGCAACGGGCATCCCTTCGCAGAACGGGGTATCCACCAGGTTCATGCGGTCCAGCAGGGTGCGGGCATCCTGTACGGTAGCGCAGCGGCCCAGCAACCAGGGGATCAGCTCAAACTGGGCAACATTATCTTTGCCGGGTTCATCTTTGCAATACCAGGCGTTGCCCACAAAGTTCAGCCCGGCAATGCATAGCCCTTTTTCGTTGATGGCATCGTAATACAGGGGATAGTTATTCTGCACGCAGGCCATGCCCAAAATGGCATAGTGCTGGTCCAGCACGCCAAGGCCGTTCAGCTGGAACGGATAGTGCCGCGGGGTAAAGGTGACGGTCTCGCCGTAACCGAATTCATAGTCCAGGTTGCGGCCAAAATAAAAATCTTTGGTCTGGTACGTTGCAGCAGTGCACATACAAATAAGCCCTCCGGTCGTATCGTAAATGATGTCTTTAACGTTATTATACCACGGCGCAGCGCTGCTATCGAGAAGATTTTGTGAACTTTTGAAATTTTGTACCAAATAAAAAATCCCGCAGCCCTGCTTTGTAAACAGGTCCTGCGGGAGAAAAGTGGATTTACACCAGCTTGCGCACCAGTGCAAAATCAAAAAAGTCCGTATAAAAAGTGCGGCAGCGCAGCACCGGGCGGCACAGGCGGGAATAGCAGGTTTCGCTCAATTCCAACAGGGCCTGATCACGCTGCAGGGCCAGGGCATGGCGCACGGCGGGGTCCCCCATGGCGGCGCGTAGATGGGTAATGGTGCTGGAAACCTGAATTCCGCACGCTTCATCCAGAATATCGAAAATGGGGCGGGTGAAGTCAATGCCATCGGTGCGGGTGGTGCCGAACAGCGAGCATGGCACGATATCGGTAGAAAATAATACTGGGGTGTTATCCGCCAGCACCCGGCGGCAGATGTAATAAACCGGGGTATCCAGGCTGATGTTCAGTGCCTGGGCTGCATCGGCATCTGCCGTGTGGCGCGATACCCGCAGATCGTCGCTGTTGGGCTGCATGCCGCGCGCCCGGATCATTTGGGTGAATTCAAACTTCTGGTCCATGCGGCGGGCCAGATTGACCACATCGCGGTTGATCACGGTGCCAATGCCGCGCACGCGCTCAATGTAGCCGGCACGTTCCAGTTCACTCAGTGCATCGCGCACAACGGTACGGCTTACGTTCAGCCGGTTGGCCAGCTCCAGTTCGGGCGGCAGATGGTCGGTATCCTGCCAAATGCCGTTGCGCAGCTGCTCCAGCAGCTCGGCCACAACCTGGTTAGAAATCAATACGCCACCCAGGCGGGGGGCGCTGTCGGGATGTTTGGTTGCCATAATCGGGTTCCTACTTTCCTGTGCGTGCCGGTGCAGGCCGCAAAAGTCGTACTCTTATTATAGCATACCCCAAAGCCAAAAACCAAGTGTTTTATAAAAAAGCAGGCAAATAAAAGGCGTGGTGTGATGTGGTGCGTTCCTTGCTTCAGTCCGCTTTGCCTTCTTCATGCGCATAGCGGCACACATCCCGCAGGCAGCAACGCTCACAATACGGTGTGGTGCGTGCGGTGCACACGGCGCGGCCATGGTCCACCAGCCGGTGGCAGAAATCACTGCCCTCCTGCGGGGGAATGATCTTCCACAGCGCCATTTCCACCTTTTTGGGTTCCTTGATGTTATCCACCAGCCCAATGCGGTTGCACAGCCGGATGCAGTGGGTGTCCGTTACAATGGCGGGCTTGCCGAACACATCGCCCATGATCAGGTTGGCACTTTTGCGGCCAACGCCGGGCAGTTCCAGCAGGGCGTTAAAATCATCGGGCACGTTGCAGTCATACTTGTCGCGCAGCATCCGCATACAGGCGCTGATATCCCGCGCCTTGCTGCGCCCCAGTCCGCAGGGCCGCACGATCTCTTCAATTTCCTCCGGCTCCGCGGCGGCCAAAGCGGCCACATTCGGGTATTTGGCAAACAGATCCTGTACCACAACGTTCACGCGGGCATCGGTGCACTGTGCAGCAAGGCGCACTTCCACCAGCAGCTGCCAGGCGTGCTCGTAATCCAGCGTACAGTCCGAAAGCGGGTATTCTTTTTTCAGCCGCTCAATGCAGATGGCGGCCAGCTGTTTTTTATCATGAATCTCCATGGGGGTCACACTCTCTTTTATCACTTCCCGGCGCGCGGGCCGGCGGGGCTTACGGCTTGATTCTACCACGGATAGCGTTTATAATGCAAGTAGCATGGTGCCGCCCTCTAATGCTGCGAAGCTTCAAAAGAGGGGCCGCTGCCCCTTGCTCCCTCACAAAAACCTACCTTCTCATGCCGGGGCGGCACGCGAACATAATTTTTTGCTCACAAAGGATTTTGAGCGTCGGTGCATGTCTGCCGCTTGGAATGAAGTTTAGAATATATTTCCTTATATATAAAGGTAACATAAAGGAGTACCCCCCATGAAGGAACCGCTTGCCCAACGCCTGCGTCCGCGCACTTTGGATGAAGTGTGTGGCCAGCGCCATCTCCTGGCCCCCGGCCAGGTGTTCCGCCGCACCATTGACAGAGGCGTGATCCCCAATATGATTTTTTACGGCCCGTCCGGCGTAGGCAAAACCACCGTGGCCAGCATTATTGCGGCCAACAGCGGTATGCGGCTGTATAAATTGAACGGTACTACCGCTTCCACCAGCGATATCAAAAGCGTATTGGGCGATATTGGCACCCTGCATGCCGCCAACGGAATTCTGCTCTATCTGGATGAGATCCAGTATTTCAACAAGCGCCAGCAGCAAAGCCTGTTGGAATGCGTGGAGCAGGGAACCGTGACGCTGATTGCCTCCACGACCGAGAACCCATACTTTTATGTATATAACGCGCTGTTATCCCGCTGCACAGTGTTCGAGTTCAAATCCCTGACGGCAGAGGATATTGCCGAAGGCGTGAAACACGCCGCCCAGCGCCTGGGCGAAAGTGACGGTACGCCGGTCAACATCCCGGTGGATGCGCTGGAATACCTGGCCCAAAGCGCGGGCGGCGATATGCGCAAGGCGCTGGGCAACCTGGAATTTGCCGTCAACGCAGCCCCCGTGCAGGATGGCACGCGGCTGGTTACGCTGGAAATGGTCACGCAGGTGGCCCAGCGTACCGCCATGCGATACGATAAAGAGGGCGATGACCATTATGATATTGTTTCGGCCTATCAGAAGTCGATGCGCGGGTCGGACCCGGATGCAGCGCTGCACTATCTGGCCCGGCTGCTGGAAGCGGGGGACCTGCCCAGCGCCTGCCGCCGGTTGATGGTGTGCGCCTGCGAGGATGTTGGCCTTGCTTACCCGCAGATCATCCCGATCGTAAAAGCGGCTGTGGATGCTGCCAACATGCTGGGCCTGCCGGAAGCGCGCATTCCGTTGGCGGACGCGGTAATTTTGGTGGCGACCAGCCCCAAATCCAACACGGGCGAAGCCGCCATTGACCGTGCGCTGGCAGATGTGCGGGCAGGCCGCAGCGGGCCGATCCCGCGGCAGCTACAAAATAAGCATTATGATGGCGCCGATGCCGCAGTAAAAGGCCAGCATTATCAGTACGCACACGACTTTGCCAACCATTGGGTGGACCAGCAGTACCTGCCGGATGCCATCCGGGACCGCCAGTATTACCAGTTTGGCGATAACAAAAACGAGCAGGCCGCCGCCGCTTACTGGCAGCGCATCAAGGGTGATAAGTTCAAAAAATGAACTATAATTGCGCGCAATAAAAACCATAATAGCCTATATCAAAATAGGAATATAAAAATATTTTTTTGATGAAAATATTTTATGGGAATTGAACAAAAAGAAAAAACAGTGTCAAAAATTAAATCATCTCCTGAATGACAAAAGAAAAATGCCGAGATAATCAGAAAAGGCAACATTATTACAGTCAATTCCTGTTAACTTGAAAGAAAATATCAAGAACTTTTTCGAAAAAACGTCACATTTTAATGTATTGACAATCTTTAATATCATTTGATATGATAGGGTACAGGAATCATGTATACAATGTAAAGTGGAAAATATTTCGAGTTCTTTCCTCTGCATTGTATGAGAAGGAGATTTTTAGTATGCGCTATTCTCATCAACGTGAACTGATTTTGCGGGAGGTACTTTCGCGCAACGATTATCCAACCGCGGAGCAGATCTGTACGTCTCTGCGGGCAGTGTGCCCGCGGCTGAGCCTTGGCACCGTTTACCGCGACCTGAATACGTTGGTTGATATTGGCAAAGTGCGGCGTGTTTCCATCCCCGGCGAAGCAGACCGTTTTGAGGGCCCGCAGGAGGATCATCAGCAGCTGTATTGCCGCAGCTGCCAAAAAGTAAAAAGCATCCATATTTCGGATGCGAAGCTCAAAGCCCTGATTGATGCCTGCCCCGATATTGTGCCGGAAGATTACAGCCTGACTGTGTTTGGCCTGTGCGATGAATGCGCCGCCAAAGCGGCCCAGGAAACCGAGGAGTTGTAAGGAGACAGCCTGCCCGATGTTCACCGTTCAGGCGGGCTGTTTTGGCATTTGTGGGGTGAATTTTGTGCAAAACAGCGTTGCTGTGCGTTGTTCTGCGCGGTAAACTGTGGTACACTATTTATAGAATAGTGTATGTGCTGCCCTGTGCGGTGCGGCTAGACCAAAACAGCGGAGGTAAGACCTATGCCCCAACTGCAGTGTGAAGAAATTCGTTTCCCGTCTGCCGATGGTGTTCATACCGTGGCGGCCAGCATGTATACCATGCCGGGGGTGCCGGTGCGCGCCGTGCTGCAGCTCAGCCACGGCATGTGCGAGTATGTACAGCGCTACCGCCCCATGGCGCAGTGGTATGCCCAGCGCGGCATAGCTCTGGCCGGCAACGACCACCTGGGTCACGGCGGCACCGCAAACAAAGGGGAGCACGGTCATTATGGCGAGCCCCGCGGCCGTTACCACCTGCTGAACGACCTGCACACGATGAACGGCATCATCCACCAAAAGTTCCCTGGCGTGCCGGTATTTTTGTATGGCCACAGCATGGGCAGCTTTTACGCCCGCTGGTATGCCGAAACCTGGCCGGAAAGCATCTCCGGCGCTATTTTCAGCGGCACGGCGGGTCCGCACATCCGCAACCAGGCGGGCTGGGCGGTTGCCGCGCTGACCGCAGCTGTGCGCGGGCCAAAATATGTTTCCAAAACGCTGGTCAAGCTGAATATGGGGGCCTATTGCAACCGCATTCCGGATGCTGTTTCGCCCAATGCCTGGATCAGCCGTGACCCGGAAGTGGTAAAGGCATACGATGCAGACACGCTGTGCACCTTCCCATTTACCGCGGCGACCTACCGCGAAATGCTGGCCACCCTGTGCCATGTCAGCAGCCGCAAATGGGCACAGAATATCCGCAAGGATCTGCCGGTGCTGCTGATTGCCGGAACGGCGGACCCTGTTGGTGATTACGGCGCGGGCGTGCGCAAAGTGTGGGCCATGCTGGGGGATGCCGGTGTACAGGATCTGAGCTGCGAAATCTGGCACGATGCCCGCCATGAGCTGCACAACGAAACCAACCGCGAAGAAGTGTTTGATTATGTGTACGGCTGGCTGATGGATCGCCTGCCGGAAGATGAGAGCCAATAAATAATGATAGGATAAATGTTGATTGCACGTTATTCTGTAGGGAGCGGTCTTGACCGCTCCGATACATGGGGGCATATGCGATAATGGAAATTGCATCGCTCCACAAATAATATGTTCGTTAGTTGCACATTTTTAATGGGCCATATGGGCATGGGACAGGGCGGGATGAGGTCATTCCGCCCTGTCGGCGATTTTATTGTTTATCGCGCATTTTGAAGCGCTGACACGAATATACTTTATTATTTATTGCAAATAAAAACTTAAGGCCCGATGCAAGCGCATCGGGCCTTAAAACATAGTAAACGCTAAGGTGTATCTGAAAACAAAGAAAATGACGGATATTTCGCAAACACAAGCAGGATTTAGCGTAAAATCCTGCTGCGCTTGTAGAAATAGACGATATTTTCGACTTTTCAGATACACCCTAAATAGAAAGCATAGGCTGAAAACGTACCGGGGCGATGCCGGGCTGTTGCAACGCTCGGCAGGCGGGGAGATGGAATGCCCGCGGTTTTAGTGCCCAAGCAAAAAGTCCAGCACATCCCAGCCTTCGCTGCCGGTCTGGCGGTACAGCTCGGTGTAGCCGCAGTTGCAGCAGCTGATGGTGACGAACTTTTTGTTCTGGATGTCAAATATTTTGGCGAAGTTCCCGCCGGTGGCCTGCAGCCGGTCCGATTCATACTGCTGGCAGCCGCATTTGGGGCAGATGTATTGGTGCTTTTCCATAATAGATTCCTCCGTATTGTAAGGCTGGGTCAAACGTGGCTCAGCCAGTCGGCCAGCGGCAGGCAAAGCAGGTTGGGGGTAACTTTTGCCGCGGCGCGGTGCAGCGTGCACACCAGCCCCGGTGTACTGACGCGCAGGTTCAGCGCGCTGTCCCGCAGGGCGCGGCGCACAACATCCTGGCTGCGGCTGGCCAGCGGATAATGGCGGAAGCCATGCCCGCCTTTTTCCGCAATGCCAATGAACTCGGTATCCTTGACCCAGTAGGGGCATACCGCAGTAACATGGATGCCCGCAGGGGAAAGCTCGTAATGCAGCGTCTGGGTGTAGCTGAGCAGGAACGCCTTGGTGGCGGCGTATACGTTCAGCCCCGGAATAGGCTGGAACCCCGCGGTGGAGCAAATCTCCAGTACCTGACTGCCTGGGTGCAGATAGGGGAACGCCGCATCGGTCACATCCACGGCGGCGCGGCAGTTCAGGTCGATCATGGCGTCGTTGTCTTTGGCGGGAATACCCACCGTCGGACCCATGCGCCCCATGCCTGCCGCATTGACCAAAATGCGGATGTCCGGCAGTTCATCCTGCAGGGTGTTGCGCAGGTACTCCATATCGCCCGGGCGGGTCAGATCAAGCGCCAATACCCGGATGGGCACCGCGCTAATGGATTGCAGCGCTTCCAGCCGGTCGCGGCGGCGGGCGATGGCCCAAATTTCTTCCACTTTGCCCTGCTCCGCAATCTGGCGCACAAACTCGCGTCCCAAACCGCTGGAAGCACCGGTCACCAATGCAATTTTCATGGCAGTTATCCTCAATCGCAGGGCAGGTTGGGTCTGTCCTGGTCGCCGTCAGCCTTGAAAAGAACAAAGCCGTCCGGCTGGTTGGTAAAGTAATAATACTCGGTGTTCTGCCGCAGCGGCGGGGTTAGATAGTTGGGGATGATGACCCCATCGTCCTCGTGCCGCTCCGTCAGCCCGGCGGCGGCCCATACGGCGGCAGAAATACCGGCGTTGTAACAATCCAGATATTCCGCGCCCGCGTCGTGCAGCAGCTTGTCCAGTGCGCCGCCAATGCGGGGCAGAACAGCATCATCGCCGATAAAATCCACCAGCCGCACCACCGGTACGCAGCCGGTCTCGGCAGCTGTGATGGTGCGGGTGATCGCGTAAGCCAGCAGGGCACCGGCTTCCTGCACTGCCCACACATCATAGCTCTGGTGCGGGTAGGCAAAGTACCGGCGCTGCAAGTACCAAAGATCTTTGTGTGGCGTGTGGCTGCTGTGGGGCAGGCCAAGTTCGGCCAGCGCAGCGGCATCCGGCACACGGGTCAGCGGCAGGTCATCCTGTACCGGCAAGGGAGCAGAATTTGGACCCAGCACCGCCAGCTGCCAGCCCTTTGTATCGGGTGCGCCAAGGCGGTAATAATGCGGCAGGCGCTCGGCCTGCCAGCCCAAAAAGTGGTACAGCACACAGGTGTTGGCGCGGATGTTGTTGCAGGCAACCACGCGGGCATTCAAAAGCCCGGACAGGGCGTCCATCAGCTCCAGCCCCACACCATTATGGCCCTTTGCGGCAACCCAAACTGAAACCCAGACATCCGGCGTTTCGCTCTGGTTGGCCAGAATGTACCCGGCGGCGCACAGAATTTCGCCGTCCTGCTCCGCCAGCGCAAACTGCGGGGCGGCACCGGGCGTGTGGGCATAATAGAACTGGTAAAAATCGGCCCGGTTGATCAGCGGCAGGCGCATGTCAAAATTCTGGTTGATGAAATCCGCAATGCGGGCATCCTCGCCGGGGCGGGCTAAACGCAGCACAAGGTCAGACAATGGTGGAACCTCCCGTGACCGGCAGGGTAACGCCGGTGATAAAGCGGGCTTCCTCGCTCAACAGGAACGCCATGGCCGGGGCAACATCCTCCGGCGTGGCGTTGCGGCCCATTGGGTTGTCTGCCGCTGCGGCCTGCACGATCAGGTCCGGCGTATCCTTCAAAAAGTGGGTCTCCATCATGCTGGGGGCCACGCAGTTTACCGTTATGCCAAAGCGGGCGTACTCCACAGCCAGGCTTTTCACCAGCCCGCCGATAGCGCTCTTGTTCATTACATAGGCAGCTGTGTTTTTGGGCGGGCAGCCAATGGTGTAGCTGGTCTGGATAAACAACACCCGGCCAAACTTCGCCTTACTCATGGCGGGCAACACCGCCTTGCACAGCTTGACGGCGGAATGTACCTGAATCTCCCAGTCCTTCTGGAACCGGGCTTCATCAAACGCTTTGAACTTGGCGTTCACCACCGGCAGGGCCGGCAGGTGTACAAAATGGGTGGGGCAGGGCAAATCTTTGCCAAAGCGGGCGCACAGGGCATCCACCGCTTCGGGGCTGGAAAGGTCCGCGTCAAAGGTAACAATGCGGCCGGGGAATTGCTGCACTAAGGCATCCAGCCGGGCCAGATCGCCGCAGCCCTGTGCCAGAATGGTGCGGTCCTCGCCGGGGGCTTCGGTCAGCAGGTGGCGAATCAGTGCGGCGCCCACATCGCTGGTGGCGCCGGTGATGAGATATGTATATGCCATGGAAGTTACCCTCACTTTTATTTGGCCAGCCCGGCTTTGATGATGCCGCGCGTGACCCGTTTGCCGTCCTGGTTGGTGATAACAGCCTTGATCTCCGCTTCAGCCACGGCTTCACTCACGTTTACCACGGTGCCGGTAATGGTCAAAGTATCCCCAATGAAAACCGGCTTGGCGAACTTGCACTCCACGCCGTGCAGCAGGCAGTGTTCGCCCGGCAGGTAAACGCCCGCCAGGGTGGAGAAAAAGCTGGCACCCAGCATGCCGTATACCACGCGGCCGGGGTAGCCGCGCTTTTGGGCGTATTCGGCATCCATGTGGATGGGGGAAACATCCCCGGTGATGGCTTCAAACCGGGCCATCATCTCTTCCGTTACGGTAACGGTAAAGCTTTCGCTCAGACCGGGGGTCATCTCGGCCAGTGTGTAGTGGTTCATCTTAACCCACCATGCGGGCAACCAGGTCCAGCAGGTCGCCAACGTTTTTCAGGTTGCGCACATCGGCCAGCTTGAATTTGATGTTGAACTTTTTCTCGATGGCGGTCAGCAGGTTGATCTGCTCCAGGCTGTCCCAATCCTCAATGTCATCAGCGCAGGTGGCGCGGGTGATTTCCAGGGTATCATCGTCAAAATTATCGCGGAAAATTTCCTGTACAGCTTCCAGAATTGCCTGTTCGGTCATAGTTAGAACACTCCTTACAAAAATAAACACATTATATAATGACAGCAATCATTCAAGATGGCGGCTTGCCGCAGGGGACACTACCACATCTTATTAAATAGAAGTGTACCATAAAATGCCCGGCAACACAAGCGCAGACAGGGTAAAAGGGGGCTACAGGCCGTAATCTTCCAGTTTTTGCTGCAATTCGGCTTCGGTATAAATGCTCACGCCCTGCTGCAATGCCAGGCAGTCCGGCTCCGGCAGCAGGCGGGTGTATACATCGTACTGCGCCAGGGGACCGGTGCCGTCCGGGGTATACAGGGCCAGCCGCCCGGCGTTATCTTTTAACAAGTATTGCGCCTGCGGCTGTTGTTTTTGCACCGGAACAAAAAACACTGTTACGGCTGCGGCAATGCACAGCAGCGCCGGCATGGCCAGCCCCAGCAGGTAGCGGCGATAGCCCCGCGGCAGTTGGTAACGCATGGGCAAAAACCTCCCTCTATTTTGTGGTATTCGCAAATTTCACAAATCAAATAGTACGCTCCTGCAAGCAGTATGCCCGGTTTGGCGGCACCCAAACCGTAAAAAAGTGAAAATTGTCTGCCTGCTACTGTACTTTTGGCAATACTTTGTGATATAATTCATTCTATGGCTTTATGCCCATCTGCGTGACCGCGCTGTGCGGCCGCGTATCAGTGCAGGCGCAGGCAGGCTCCGCGCCTGCCGCAATTATCCCAAAGGAGGCGGTCCCCATAGACCCCAAACAGGAACGGCACATTTCCATGCAAAGTGCAAAAAGCCCGGAAACAGCCGCAACTTCCGCCCAAAAGAAAAACGGAAAAAAGAAAAAAAATAAGCCGCGCCGCAGTATATTCGGCACCATCATGCGGTTCATTGGCTGCCTACTGTGCGTTTGCGTCATGGCGGCCAGCGCCGGTGCGGTGCTGCTTTCGCTGTATGTGGTGCAGGTGACCGAGGACCCGGACGGCAAGCTGGACCTGGATGAGCAGAAGCTCAAACAGACCTCCATTGTGTATGACCGCGACGGCAACGAGGTGAACACCTTTGCTGGCGAAAATAACCGCATCTGGCGCGAAATTTCGGCCATGCCGGAAAACCTGCAGAATGCGGTCATCGCCGTTGAGGATAAGGATTTTCGCAGCGAGCCCGGCATCAACGTCAAGCGCACCATTGCCGCTGCCCTGAACGAGTTTACCGGAAACGCGCTGCTTGGCTCCAAGCAGGGCGCTTCCACGCTGGAGCAGCAGCTGGTCAAAAACCTGACCGGTGATAGTGAACAGGACATTCTGCGTAAGGTGCGCGAGATTTTCCGCGCGTTGGGCCTTTGCAACCGCTACAGCAAGGAAACCATCCTGGAAGCTTACCTCAATACCATCCCGCTGACCGGCACCATCTATGGCATGGAAGCCGGCGCGCAGGAGTATTTTGGCAAGAGCGTGGAGGAATTGAGCCTGGCCGAATGCGCCGAGCTGGCTTCCATCACCAAGAATCCCAAGAGCTTTAACCCGGCTACCAACCCGGAAAATCTGCTCAAGCGCCGCAACCATGTTCTGGCTTTGATGCGCAACCAGGGATATATTACTGATGAAGAGTGCACTGCTGCACAGGCGGAACCCATCACCCTGGCCGAGAGCAAATCGGCCACCGAAAAGGTCACCCGTACTTCCCGCAACTCTTATTTTGACGACGCTTTGTTTGCGGATGTCACCCAGGCAATCATGGAGCAGGAAAGCTGCACCCGTGCCGAAGCACAGGATAAGATCTTCTCCGATGGCCTGCGCATCTACTCTACCCTGGACCAGAAAGCACAGTCTGCCATGGAGCAGGTCATGCTGAACGAGGACACCGGCGACGGCGAGCTGTTCCCGGCCCTGTGGCACGAGGAAGAGGTTTCTTCCAGTATCCCGGCGGACAGCGAGATTACCTATGACGAGAGCGGCCTGCCGCTGAACCCGGACGGCTCTTCTGTGTTCACGGACGATGATGTGCCGGTCTATGCCGATAAGGAAAACACCACCCTGAAAACCAGCCAGGATGACAACGGCAACCTGATCTTCTATGAAAGCGTGCGCACCCAGGCGGCTATGGCGTCCATCAGCATGGAGGATGGCCACCGCGGCGAGATCGTTGCCCTGGTTGGCGGCCTGGGCGAAAAGAAAGTAGACCGCGGTACCAACCGCGCCACGCTGCCCCACCAGACCGGTTCCACCATGAAACCCATTGCTGCTTATTGCCTGGCAGTGGACAGCAAGATCATCAACTATTCTTCGCCCATGGCGGATACGCCGTATTACCTCAAGAGCGATCATCAGGTGCTGGATACCGACCGCTGCCTGAAGCTTGGCCTTTCTACCGACAAGTATAATGCAGTCAACCAGTCCCGCGATGATGTGTGGCGCGACTGGCCCACCAACTATGGCGGTGCAGGCGGCGATGGTGCCACCATGCTGGTGTATGATGCACTGCGCCGCTCTTACAACACCATTGCGGTCTGGATCGGTTCCTATGTCGGTGCGGAAGAGATGTTCAGCTTTGCGCATGATACCCTCAACTGCACCTATCTGGATCCCGAACATGACGTTGACCTGGCGCCTCTGGTGCTGGGCTCCCAGAGCCAGGGCCTGACGGTTGTGGAGCTGGCTGGTGCTTACTCCATTTTCAATGACGGCAAGTTTACCACCCCGCACTACTGGACCGAGATCTATGACTCGGACGGCAACCTGTACCTGGATAACAGCAAGCGCGTTACCACCGTGCAGGCCATTGATCCTGCAGCCGCTACCATCATGAACCGTCTGCTGAGCAACGTGTGGAAAACGCCCGGTACGGCAAACGGCATGAAGCCGGAAACCGAGGGCATTGATACCATCGGCAAGACAGGTACGACCAGCGACTTTAAGGACTATACCTTCGCCGGTGTTTCCCCATACTATTCCACCGCTGTGTGGTGGGGCTATGATAAGCCTTACAGCATGTGGGGTGTGGATGGCACCCTGGGCAACAACGGTAAACCGACCCAGCGCGCCTTTAAGCGGTATATGGAAGCTGCCCAGGCCGATAAGCCTGCCAAGGACTTCTGTTATGATGACTCCGTTGTGCAGAAGCAGTTCAGCACCTCCACCGGTGCGATCGTATCCGGCGGTGGTGAGACCGGCTACTATACTGAGGACAACCTGCCGGATGACAGCTATTCCACCCTGACCGACCCCAGCGTGAACACGCTGGACCCGGCGGCAGGCTGATCGCGTAAAGTTCCAATAGTCTGAAAATTCAATAAGCCAGATCGGGCACAGCAGTTTACAAAGCTGCTGTGCCCGTTTGTTGTATTGGAATGGAGGACATGCTATAATGGCAACAGCGAGAACCATGCGGGTGAGGAGAAAATGCACTGCCCTTTTGCGGCCTTAATAAGGCGGGCAGAAGCGTATCAAATGTACGTGCACGAATGAAAGACACACTTCCACCGCATAAAAACAGATAAAAGCACGGGAAGATTCCACCGCATCAACAGGCCAGTTGTGCATCATGCTCAAATACACAATATTTTTTCTAAAATGCTTGCAAGCCGCGCACACTTGTGGTATGATTATCCTCGTTGTGAATACACATGTACATAGGAGGGAAACAACATGGGCGAGCGCCGTTTTTTGTTGGTAGATAGCTCCGCTTTGCCGGATGTGTTCCTTAAGGTACTGCAGGCCAAGGAGCTTCTGGCTTCCGGCAGCGTGAGCAATATTTCCACGGCAGCGCGTCAGGCGGGCATTTCCCGCAGTGCGTTCTATAAGTACAAGGACTATGTGTTTGACGCCGAAACCGGCCGCGAGGCCATTACCGTGATCGCCACCCTGCTGGACAAAACCGGCGCTTTGCAAAGCCTGCTTTCCGGTATTTCGGCAGCGGGTGCATCGGTTGTTACCATCACCCAGTCCCGGCCGGAAAATGGTACCGCGCAGGTGGAAGTTACCGTGCGCACCGGAACCATGCAGATGACCGTTGAGGAAATGCTGACCCGGCTGGCCCGTCAGTCGTTTGTGGTGGAAGTGCACCGCGGAACCTGAAAGTGAACACACGCCGCCAAGGCGCACAGAGCGGAATACCGGATGCGGGCAGCCGCATAAGGAACAAGGGGAGTATAGTATGGCTAAAATTGCAATCATGGGATTCGGCACCGTTGGCAGCGGTGTGCTGGAAGTCTGCCGCCGCAACGCCGCATCCATTGCCCGCCGCGCGGGTGAGCCGGTGGAGGTCAAGTACATCCTGGATGTGCGTGATTTTTCTGATTCTCCGGATGCAGCGCTGTTTGTGAAAGATATCAATGTGATCCTGAACGATCCGGAAGTCAAGGTCGTTGTGGAAACCATCGGCGGCACCCGCTTTGCTTATCCGTATGTGCGCCAGTGCCTGGAAAGCGGCCGCAGCGTGTGTACCTCCAACAAGGAGATGGTTGCCACCTATGGCGCAGAGCTGCTGGCTCTTGCACGGGAGCATAAAGCAGCGTTCCTGTTTGAAGCCAGCGTGGGTGGCGGTACCCCCATCATTACTCCCATGCACCAGTGCCTTGCCGCAAACCAGATCAGCCAGATCCAGGGCATTGTGAACGGAACCACCAACTTTATGCTGACCAAGATGAAGCGCGAAAGCATGGGCTTTGATGCCGCGCTGAAAATTGCCCAGCAGCTGGGCTATGCCGAAACCAAGGATCCCGGCGACGATGTGGATGGCCGTGATGCCTGCCGCAAGATCGCCATCCTGAGCAGCCTGGCCTGCGGGCATCATGTTTACCCGGATAACATTCCCGCCCGCGGCATCCGCGATGTGACCGTGGAGGATGTAAAAGCTGCCGAGCAGCTGGACTGCGCCATCAAGCTGATCGCCTGGTACCATGAAAACCCTGAAGGCGCAGCCGATGCGTTCAGCGCCGGTGTGGAGCCGATGCTGGTGCCGGAGTCCAACCAGCTGGCGGGCGTGAACGATGTGTTTAACGCTGTGCTGATGCAGGGTGATATGCTGGGCGATGTTGTGTTCTATGGCAAGGGCGCCGGCAAGCTGCCCACCGCCAGCGCCGTTGTGGCCGATGTGATCGATGCCCTGAAGGACGGCAGCAAGATCCATGACAGTCTGTTCTGGAAGCCCGCCGAAAAGCTGGATCACCAGCTGATGGATACCGCCAAGTATTCTTATTACATCCGCACCGCGGGCGTGCCCGCCGCCGCGCTGCCCAATGTGGCCGGTCCCGGCAAGCTGATGTTTGACTATGGCGATTCTGCCGCGTACCTGATCGAAGCTGCCACGGCTGCGGACTTGGAGGCTGTGGCAGCCAAGCTGGAAGTTCTGGGCGGCCGCCTGGCGCTTGTGCTGAAAAAGCTGCCGGAATAAGCCCCGGCAGGGAAGGGAGCACATAACATGATTACCGTAACTGTACCGGCAACCAGCGCCAATGTCGGCGCCGGGTTTGACAGTCTTGGCCTTGCGCTTTCCATGCACAACGTGTTTACCTTTGAGGAATGTGACCGCATCCGCATTTCTTCGGTGGATGGCACCCATGTGCCGACCGGGGCAAACAACCTGGTCTACCGCAGCGCCCGCGCTGTGTATGACCAGCTGGGCATTCCGCTGCGCGGCCTGCGCATTACCCAGCGCAATGATATTCCCATGGCGCGCGGCCTGGGTTCCAGCTCTGCCTGCATTGTGGCGGGCATTTTGGGTGCCAACGCTTTGCTGGGCAACAAGCTGACCAGCCGCCAGATGCTGACCCTTGCCACCGCCATTGAGGGCCACCCCGATAACGTGGCCCCCGCCATGCTGGGCGGCTTTGTTACCAGTGTGTATGACGAAGGCCAGGTTTACAGCGTAAAAAAGAACATCGATGAACAGCTGGCATTTGCCGCTTTTGTACCGGATTTCCGCCTGCTGACCTCCAAGGCGCGCGCCGCGCTGCCGGATATGGTCAGCCATAAGGACGCCGTGTATAATCTGTCCCGCGCCGCGCTGGCTACCGCCGCGTTCTGCGATGGCGATTACAGCCTGCTTGGCGTGGCAACCAAGGATTCCCTGCACCAGAAATACCGCCTGCCCCTGATCGACGGCGGGGACGAAATGTTTGAACTGGCGCAGGACCTGGGCGCGCTGGCTGTTTATATTTCTGGCGCGGGTCCCACCATTATGGCGGTTGTCCCGCGTGACGATCAGGAATTCTTTGCCCGCGCGCAGGAAGCTCTGCCGCAGAGCGAAAAGCTAAAGCATTTTACCGTTTACCGCCTGCTGCCCGATAACACAGGCGCAACGGTGGAATAAGGGAACAGGGAGGAAGAGGTCTTTATGGGTCTTATCGTACAAAAGTTCGGCGGTACCTCGGTCAAGGATCGTGACCGCATCTTTAATGTTGCGCGCATTGTGGCCAACACCCGCAACCAGGGCAACGATGTTGTTGTTGTTGTTTCTGCCCAGGGGGATACCACCGATGACTTGATTACCAAAGCGGCCGAGATCACCAGTGATCCGTCCCACCGCGAAATGGATATGCTGCTGGCCACCGGCGAGCAGATTTCCATCTCGCTGCTGGCCATGGCGCTGCAGGAAATCGGTGTTCCGTCCGTCAGCCTGACCGGCTGGCAGGCCGGCTTCAACACCGACCGCGCTTACACCAAAGCCCGCATTAAGCGCCTGAACACCGAGCGTGTGGAAAGTGAGCTGGCCCGCAACCGCGTGGTAGTTGTAGCTGGTTTCCAGGGACTGAACCGTTCGGATGATATCACCACCCTGGGCCGCGGCGGCAGCGATACTTCCGCCGTTGCCTTGGCAGCCGCTCTGCATGCAGACCGCTGCCAGATCTATACCGATGTGGAAGGTGTGTATACTGCCGACCCGCGCAAGATTCCCAAGGCTACCCGCCTGAAGGAGATCACCTTTGACGAGATGCTGGAACTGGCATCCCTGGGCGCACAGGTGCTCAACAACCGCAGTGTAGAACTTGCCAAAAAGTATGGCGTCGAGCTGGAAGTTCTGTCCAGCATCAATCCGGTGCCCGGCACCGTTGTTAAGGAGGAAACCAAAGTGGAAGGTATGCTGATCAAAGGCGTTGCAAAAGATGAGGACGTCGCTGTTGTTTCGATCCTGGAAGTTCCCGATGTGCCGGGTATGTCCTTCAAGGTGTTCAGCCTGCTGGCACAGAAAAACATCAACGTGGATATCATTCTGCAGTCTTCCGGCAGCGATGGCTGCAAGGATGTGATCTTTACCTGCTCCAAAGGCGAAGCTGAAACCGCTCGTGCAGTGCTGGAATCCAACAAGACCCGCTTTGGCACTGATAAGATCACCGTCAACAATGACTGCGCCAAGGTCAGCATTGTCGGTGCCGGTATGCAGAGCCACCCTGGCACGGCTTCCACCATGTTTGAAGCTCTCTACAGCCAGAACATCAACATCCATATGATCTCTACCAGTGAGATCAAGATCAGCGTGATCATTGATAAAGCCGATGCTGACCGTGCTGTTGCCGCCATCCATGATGCTTTCATCCAGTAAGCGGTAATATCCATCTGGTGTAAAAAGTTTACAAGTTTCAGCCCCTGCCGCCCGGCGGGGGCTGTTGCCATATCCGGTACGGAATGGTATAATCAAACGCACAGCCGGGTGGGAATCATTCCCGCAAGCCCGGTTGTGCCCAATGTATTCTGCTGCAAAGGAGGTAACATATGGAATATATGGACGAAACCACCCTTGCCCACAAACACACCAGCCCGTGGCTGATTGCGTTCCGGATCATTTTTACCATTGCGCTGGTCTGGTGCATTCTGTTTATCTTTCATAACTCGCTGGAAACCAGCTCCATCTCGTCGGCCCGCAGCCATGAGGTCATGCAAAAAATCAATGCCATCCTGGCACATCTCAATATCGGCCCGCTGAGCGAACATGTTGTGCGCAAGCTGGCGCATTTTTCAGAGTTCACGCTGGAAGGTTTCCTGCTTATGCTCTGCCTGCGGGTTTATACCCGCCGTTTTGTGCGCCATGTCAGCTGGCCCATGCTGGGCGGTATGGCGACCGCGCTGATGGATGAAACCATCCAGCTGTATGTGCCGGGCCGCACTTCGTCCGTGCGGGATGTGTGGATCGACTTCGGCGGTGTGATTGCCGGTTTGTTCGTGGCCCTGCTGTTGCTGCTCATCGTGCGCGGGCTGACCTCTTTCCATGCCATGAAAAAAGAAAACCGCCGCCTGCGTGCCGAACGGGCCGAGCTGCTGCGCCAGCAGCGCGCCGACCGGATCAACACAGCGGATGACCGTCCCGAAAGCCCAGATAGGAGAGAATATTTATGACAGAACAACAGGCGATTGAAGCCCTGCACGCCCTGCCGCGCCTGCCCCGCAGCGGCGCATCCCTGGAGCGCATGCAGGCACTGCTGGACCACCTTGGAAACCCGGAAAAGCAGTTTAAGTGCATCCATATTGCGGGCACCAACGGCAAGGGTACCCTTGCCGCTATGACATCTTCTATCCTGACCCATGCGGGCTACAAAACGGGCCTTACCATCAGTCCGTATGTTCTCAATTTTCGGGAGCGTTTTCAGATCAATGGACAGATGATGTCCCCGCGCACCCTGGCCAGCCTGACCCGGAAAGTGTTGGATGCTGCCGATGCCATCATCGCTGAGGGCGGGGAAGGCCCGGTGGAGTTTGAAGCCGTTACCGCCATTGCCTTCCTCTGGTTTGCCCTCCAGAAGTGTGATTTTGCCGTGGTGGAAACCGGCCTTGGCGGCCGCTATGACGCCACCAATGTCATCCCCGCGCCGCTGGTTGCGGCCATTACCCGCATCGGCATGGATCATACCGAAATTTTGGGCGATACCCTTGCCGAGATCGCCGCCGAAAAAGCCGGTATTATCAAAGAGGGTAGCGTGGTTGTCTGCTACCCCGAGCAGCCGGAGGAGGCCATGGGCCCGCTGCTGACCGCCGCGGCCAACGCGCATACCTCGCTGGTGGTGCCGGATACCGCCGATTTGCAGCAGCTCAAGTGCCGCCCGCTGGAAAACTATGTTGATTACGGTGGCTATCGTGCTCTGCTGCAATTCCCTGGCAAGCATCAGGCCAACCATGCCGCTATGGCGGTGGAAATTGCCCTGGCCCTCTGGCGGGAATACCATTACGAGATCCCCGATGAAGCGATTGAAACCGGTCTGCGGGATGCCAAAATGCCCGCACGGATCGAGGTCATGCGCCGCCACCCGTTGCTGCTGCTGGATGGCTGCCACAATGCCGATGGTACCGCAGCCCTTGCTGCAACTCTGAAAGAAGCCGGATATGACGGCAACCTTGTGGCGGTCCTTGGCCTGCTGAAAGATAAGGATCACAGCAAAATGCTGGAAAACCTGGCCCCCTGCTTTGAGAAGGTCTTTACCGTCACGCCGGATAGCCCCCGCGCCATGACGGCAGAAGAACTGGAGGAGGAAGCCAAGTACCATATGGATGCCGAAGCCGCCCCCAGCGTGGCAAAAGCCATCCGCCTTGCGGTGGATTACGCCGATGAAAACAACCTGGCTGGTGTGGTGGTGTGCGGCAGCCTTTACCTTGCTGCTCAGGCCCGTCCACTGCTGCTCAAAGAAGCGGAAAAGTAACCCCAATTCCAACAAAATATGCGCACAGCGCCCTGTATACTGGGAACATACCCCAGCAGCAGGGCGCTTTTTGCTGCTATTACCAAAAATGAAAGAGGTGGACAACCCCCTTGGCGAAAGTTTGTTTTGTTCCGGCGCAGGGAACATTGGCGGCTTACCTGACCGGTGAGATCGACCACCATGCCGCGCAGGCCCTACGGCGTGAAATTGATGCGCAGATCGATGCCCGCATGCCGGAATTGCTGACGATGGATTTTTCCGGCGTTACTTTTATGGATTCCTCCGGTGTGGGGCTGATTCTGGGCCGCGGGCGCCAGATGTCCGGCCTGGGTGGGCGGCTTGTTGTGCAAAACGCACCGGATACCGTGCGCCGCATGCTGGACCTGGCGCATATCCATTACGTTTGATCGTGGGGGAGGTCACATCATGAAAATGCTGAATCAGGTCAAAATGACTTTTGCCAGCCGCAGCGTCAACGAAAGTTTTTCCCGTGCGGCACTTGCGGCGTTTCTGGCCCAGGCGGACCCGACCGTGCCGCAGCTGGCGGATATCAAAACGGCCGTGTCAGAAGCTGTCACCAACTGCATCGTCCATGCCTATCCGAATACCGTCGGCCCCATTACGATGACGGCTGTTTTGTATGAGGGCGGCAATGTGCGCATTACCATATCGGATAAAGGCGTTGGTATCCCGGACGTTGCCAAGGCAATGGAGCCAATGTATACCACCGGCAACCCGGACGAGCGCGCGGGCCTGGGTTTTGCGGTAATGCAGAGCTTTATGGATCGGGTCCATGTATCCTCTGCACCGGGACGGGGAACACGCGTTACCATGAGCCGTCACCTGGATTCCCGGTGAGTTTTGGCGTGTGCGCTCCTACATAGGGCAGAATCAGCCAGTACAGCAGAGTGGAATCTGTTGACCGTTGCGGATATGCCCGCTAAAACCGGAACGAATCAACGCCTAGTGGCAGGGCAGACGTTCGTTCCCGATTGCAGGGAGGCAGCTGATATGGCAACCGCAAATCCCACCGCACTTTTTACCACATTACCGCGCACGGAGTTCATCCAGAAAAACCTTGGTCTTGTACATTCCTGTGCTGGCCGCTTTACAGGCCGCGGCATCGAATACGAAGAATTGTATTCGGCGGGCTGCCTGGGGCTTGTCAAAGCGTGCGATGGGTTTGACCCGGACCGCGGGGTCTGTTTCTCCACCTATGCGGTGCCGGTCATCTTGGGTGAGATCAAAAAGCTGTTCCGGGACGGGGGAACTGTTAAGGTCAGCCGTTCGATCAAAGAACTTGGATTAAAAGTGACAGCGGAACGGGAACGCCTGATGAAGCTGACCGGCGCAGAGCCAACCGTGGCACAGCTGGCACAAAACCTGGGGGCAACGCCGGAGCAGGTGGCGGTATCCATTCAGGCTGCTATGCCGGTTATCTCCCTGACCCCGGCGGATGATGAGGACGGAACAAGAGAATGGGATATCCCGGTGGATTCACCGGAAGAAGTATTGGCGGAACGGATCGGTTTGGCGGAAATATTGAAACGACTGAATGAATCCGACCGGCAGCTCATCTGCCTACGCTTTTATGCGGGCAAAACCCAAAGTAAAACGGCACAAATCCTTGGTACTACCCAGGTACAGATATCGCGCCGCGAACGAAAGATTTTGAAATGGATGCGCAAAGAGCTGACAAGCGAATAAGAAAACACAAAATGATGGCTGTTTTTCCAATTCGGAGCCATAAAAACTGTGCGATTCGACAAAAGTATGACTTCTGCACGTTTTACCCTTGACGATGACACTTGCATGTGCTAAAATAACACCACTTTGAATAGCACAGGCGATATCCAATAGGGGGCGCTTGGCTGGACAAAGCAGCATCAGAAAATTTGGAAAAACCTCAAAAAAGCTGTTGACAAATCAAACCTGATGTGGTATCCTAATAAAGTTGTCCGAAAGACAGCGGCTGATTGAAAAGATTGTTTAAGAAAATTTCAAAAAAGTACTTGACAAACAGGACTTGATGAAGTAAAATGAACAAGCTGTTTCAAACAGCGCAGGACCTTGAAAATTGAACAATACTGAAACTTGTGGAACCTTAAACGTGATGGAAAATCACGAAAAACAATTCCAAAGCCGAGAGATCGGCAAACAAGTAATTCATACAGGACGCAAGCGATTGTGTCTGAGTGAACGAGATTTAACACTTTATGAGTGATAAATACCATTTATAAAGAGTTTGATCCTGGCTCAGGACGAACGCTGGCGGCGCGCCTAACA
>ERZ835541.1542-NODE-1542-length-22168-cov-4.425044_pt1 | contig 22168 bp, 19 predicted proteins | sample MGYA00519945_ERZ835541 | MGnify/ENA primary metagenome ERZ835541 (study PRJEB31850, sample SAMEA3708780) | human gut metagenome | biome: human gut; feature: human-associated habitat; material: faeces | place: China | collected 2014 ...
CTGAATCAGAGCTGATAACCTATCTCAAAGAGCGCCAGCTTTACATAAACACGCCAATCACGACAGAGGAGGACGATTAACATGTGTGCAATTTTCGGCTTGATAGATTACAACCATACCCTTAATGCGAAGCAGCGTGAAAAGCTGCTTCGTGTTCTTTCCGAGGAATGCGAGGAGCGCGGAACTGACGCTACTGGCTACGCATTCAACCACAACGGCAAACTCACAATTTACAAACGTCCATTCGCCGCTCACAAAGTGCACCTGCATCTTCACGAAGATTCCAATGTCATCATGGGACACACCAGAATGGCAACGCAGGGTAACAAGCTCGATAATCGCAATAATCACCCGTTCCCTGGAAAGGTTGGAAATACAAACTTCGCTCTTGCTCACAACGGCGTTCTTCATAACGATGTGAGGTTACGCAAGCAAATGTCACTACCGAGCACGCCGGTCAAGACGGACAGCTACATTGCGGTACAGCTTCTGGAACAGCAGAAAACCCTCGACATACAGTCCATCAGCGAGATGGCTGAATTAGTCGAGGGTTCTTTTGTGTTTACGGTACTTGATGACAAGAATAACATCTATTTCGTCAAAGGAGATAACCCGCTGGCATTGTACCATTATGGAGCCTGTGGGCTGTACGTTTACGCCAGCACGGAAACAATACTTGACCGAGCACTTACACGCCTCGGAATTCTCAGTATTGAGCACCAGAAAATCAATACTACCTGCGGCGACATTCTGAAAATCGACAGCACCGGAGCCCTGGAACGAGGAATGTTCGATACCACAAATCTGATGATGTACGACTACCGCTACTTTCGCAGAGATTGGTGGAATGTCCCCGAATCATGCGAGAGCGAACCGCAGGACGTAAAGCAACTCAAAGACTTCGCAAGCTCCATTGGAGTATCCCGGGAGGATATTGACCTACTCCTCAGCTACGGCTATTTTGTTGAGGAGATAGAAGAAATGCTCTATCAGCCCGGAGTGATAGAGGAAGTGCTGTGCGAAATTCTGAACGAATGCGCATACGACTACTGCGGTGAATTCTGATGAAGAATTTCGTATTTGGATACGCACGAGTTTCAACGGAACAGCAGAACCTCGACCGCCAGCTTGATATGCTCCAGAAATACGGCGTGGATTTCATCTACAACGAGAAGATGACCGGAACGAAGCGCAACCGCCCGGAGCTTGAAAAACTTCTCGAACGCCTGACAGAGGGAGACACCGTAGTCGTGGAATCCCTCTCCAGGCTTGGCAGGAGCACCAAGGATCTGATATGGCTCATGGAGACTTTCAACTCAAAGGGCGTGAACCTTGTATCGCTGAAAGAATCCATCGACACCACGACTAGCACCGGAAAGCTGCTCTTCACGCTGATGTCTGCAATCGCCCAATTTGAACGTGACGTAATTGCCGATCGTACCCGCGAGGGTCTGAACTCCGCACGGGCAAGAGGGCGGAAGGGCGGGCGTCCGCGCACGGATTCTGAGAAACTCCGCAAGGCAATCAAGCTCTACAATACCCAGCAGTACTCCCTTGCCGAAATTGAGGACATGACCGGAGTCAAGCGTTCTACGCTGTATCGTGGGATTCGTTCCAAAAACGGTTGACGAACGGTACGTTGATTTTGGGATAAGTTCTGGGAAGAAATCCGGTGTAAAAGGGGCGTTTTTCTGTGCATTTTCGAGTGCCTGAAAATCGCCCCACAAACGGTCGTTTTTGAACATTCCGATAACAGCCGGAGAGAAATTCCCGACTTCCATATACAGCCAGCGCTCGCAGTTCAGCGGGCGCTGGTTTTTGAAATCTGTTTCATCAGCGATACACTTTATTTCTTCCAGCGTGATATAATCTATATAAAGGAGATGGTTTTGTGAAAGTTGTATTCAGCGTTATCGGGTGCGCAATCGTCGGAGCAATAATCGGCGCAGTCATCGGAATCATCGTACAAGCTCTGTTTCCGATTTACGGAATAATCTCATCAATTGAACTCGCACTTGGAGTCAATGGGACTGTGAGATTGATCATCGTTATTGTTCCGGCTGTTATCGGCGCTATTCTCGGAGGAATAGGCGGGGCCGATGTTGATTAGCTAATATATCTGTTTACCGTAAGTAATTGCAGGTTCTGAAAAAGACTGTTCTGGGTTCTATTATAGTATCAGCCCCGGGGTGTAAATCTCGGGGCTATTTTCAGTACAGATATATTTTACCATCCCATCACATCATACCATGATAAAATTTTTTGTAGAACAAGCCATACCACGTCACCATACCACCACAAAATCAAGGCAAGCGTGCATTAAGTGGGCTACGCTAGGCGTTTTTCTATATGGTTTTAAGATGTGATGGTGTGATGGGATATGAATTTATGTGCGTTAGATCCTGGTTTCTTTCCGATAACGCTCCACTATTTTTTTGCCTTTCAGTATTAACATGTATTTTTCTTCCTTATTTATTAGGTCGTTATGGAGGTCTTCTTTTTCCCCTTCAATCATCTGCTCCTCTGAATTTAATTTCCTAGAAAGCTCTTTTATTTCGGATTTCAGTTTAACGATGTAGTCAGGGTAATATGCAAAATTCTTTTTATCTTCATTGGATAAATATAATTTTGGAGTTACCCTGTTTTGAAGTAAAGTGAAATCCCATCTATATATATCCTTGAGATTTTGGTATGGGTTTTCTTTATATGAGACAGTCTCATCGTAAAAGTAACCGGTTATAAGCAGGTATACATCAGAGTAATACCGTGACGACAGCAATCTTTCCGCTATTTGGTTAACATCTTCTGTAGATACAATTATATGACGACAGAAAAGTGCCAGTATCTCTGAATAAAGAGAAAATATAAAATTGCAGATATCCTGGATGTTAATGTTTATCGTACCTTCAAGAAGAAATTCTGTGTTTTCTATAAGATAATCTTCAATATGTTGTATATAAAGGACATTGTTCCAGAGAGTGATGATTAAAAGCAAAAGCAGCGTGGCATTGTTATATGCATGCTGAAAAACACTCTCACAATCATCATCTAGAATATCATTGCGCTCATCAAGCCATTTAAAGTATGCTGAATACTGCTGGCTTTTTTTATATGTGTCAATGTGTAAAGCCACTCCGACAATATCACGGAATGTGATGTAATCATTGCGGTCAAGCATTTTTTTGCCGTGGATAGATTCTTTTAAAACCTTAATGCTACTTTTATCAAGTCTCTTTATTTCTGGCGGTAAACTTGAATCAGATGACAAAACCGAAAAATCCATTGGCGACTTATACAGATTTATATTACTTAATATTTTGTCAGTAAACTCATGAATATGTACTTCGATATTCATACGGGCTATCACCTCCTGAATTTAGTATACACAATTTAAGCTGTATTGTCAATGTCATTATAAAACCATGCATCTTTTGTCAGCGGAATTTATAACTATGATTGCTAATTCGCAGCGGATCCTTCTATGTCTTAATTACATTCTTTGAATTATGCTAATAGTAAATTTGCATAAAAAAGCCGATTATTAAAGCGAGAGAAAATTCTCGAGAAAATCAGCATTTTTTATCAAAGCAGCAATTTGCACTTTGTGGCAATTTATTACCAAATCACGGATTTTGTTATATTGTCATTTATGAAATAGCTTTATAATGCGCCATATGTAAAATCAACAATGCCATCAACGAGTTTATATTGCAAATGATATTTGGTTATATTGCTATAATTGAGCGGCTCGTACGATTCGTGAATTGTGACAAATTAACAAAAATGGCCTTGAAATTTGTTTTGAAACGTGATATAATAATCGAGCTTGAGAAACAAGTCATTGCTGCATGGTTTCATTAGCCGGGTTACTTTGACTTACGCTAGCGTTCTGAGCAAAGTTCATTGAAAAAATGAATAATCTCACCTATCACATACGGAAAGAGAATTGTCGACGGTCTCTTTCTGCGTGTGAGGCTTTGTTCCGGCCACTGCAAAAACAGCGGACCGGATATTCTCAAGGAGGAAGTTATGTTTAATTCCATGAATAACACCACTGGCATTGATTCTATCGCTTACAGCAAATCATGTGCAGATACCGTTTCTGCTGTACATTCACTTGATTCATACAGTGACATAGTACGAAACACCTTGGGGAAGTCAAACAACACCCCGGATATTTTACGTTCTATGGTGACGGCAGAGTTCAATGCTCGGAGCCTTGAAGAACGGCTCAAGGCTCTGAAGGATGTCAAGAAGGACAAGCTTTGCGTTATTAGTTTTGGCAGAGGTTTTTATAAACTTCAGGAATCTGGCAAGTACCATTTTACGAGCGCATATGTTATGTTCTCGCTTGATGGGAAAATGTATTACTTCAATTACGATGAAGATAATCATCCGGTTGACTTTGATGTTTTCTTGGGTTACTCATCATCTGGCGATCCAGCCGTTATGATAAAGACCGGTGAAAAACATGACTACACGGGAGAAGACACCCGTGATGTCAGATGCCCCGAGTTTTTTGCATCAAGACTTGCTGTCAAACGTTCAGAAAGCAATGAGTATGTTGCAAACTACTTTTATCATGCTGCGACAAACCAGCTTTCCTGCAACATTTCCAATGAGATTCCCGATGCTGATGCGTCAGATCTGATGTTCAAACTGCTGGCAAATTTCATAAACAGAAGCAGTGACACACTGAAGTGAGGTGTTGCAGATGGACGATTACGGATTAGAATCTTTCTTTGACAATGAGCCTCTTCGTGACGTTGAGGATCTGTTTGATGAGATTGATGATCATATTCCTGATTTGGAATATGATCAGGATGACCCGCTGGATAATGAGCCTGAACTAGATGTTGAAAAGCTCAATATGCCTCAGCAGACCAATGAAACACTCAAAGACTGCAAGATAGATGAACCTGTCAGCGATATCGACGAGTGTGATGAAGACCAATCTGATTCCGAGAGAGATCAGCTTTTGCTTTCGGCACTTGTACCCAGGCACAGGGATAAATCTCAAATCAAACATAAACCTTTGGGTGTGGATTTGTGTCCGGAATTTTCAGGATCCCGAAACGACCCACCCAGTCAGCCTGTCAAGCTCAAACCCGGCAACGCATATGAGCTTGCGCAGGAACTGATGAGAAGGGTAAATTTCATAATCGTTTGCAGTGCCATATACATGTTTAACGGCATTGTATACGAGCTTCTCGACAATGAGACCCTTGACCGGCTCATTCTCAAGGAGCTGAGGGAACCTATCGCTGAAATAGGCAGGCCCGAGATAATCAGCGCAATAAGGGCGTTCGTCAAGAAGGAGCCCAACCTTGTTATCGACGACCCGACCATCGACCCGAATTACATCGTGTTCAGAAATGGACGCCTTGACATTCGCACGATGGAGTTTGCTGATAACGATCCGCTTGTATTTCAGACTTCGTATCTGAATTTCAACTATGACAGATACAATACACACTGCCCCAACTTCGAGAAGTACCTCGAAAGCGTTTCAGGCGGAGACCCGGATATCAAGGAGCTTATGCTACAGACGCACGGGTACATCGCAAGCTGCTCCATGGACGCCAAGTCCTTCTTCCTTTTTATCGGCGAAGGGGACACCGGCAAATCCCTGACGATCGGGTTGGACACTATGTTTTTCCCGAACGACTTTGTATCGACCATAGAGCTGCAGGCGCTCGGCGACAAATTTTCAACCGGTAATCTCGCAAATGTGCGCCTTAATGTGGGAGGTGACCTGCCTAACAAGCCGCTCACTCCTGACGTTGTGAAGCACGTCAAGGGAATTACGGGCAACGATATGATGACGGCAGAGAAGAAATTCGTACAGCCGTTCAGCTTCAAACCTACCTGCAAGCTCGTGTTTGCGACAAATCACCCGCTTGTTTTACAGCAGCGTGACGACCAGTTCTGCGAGCGGCTTGTGGTGATACCATTTGACAACAAGATACCTAAGGACAGGCAGGATCATGACCTGCTTAACAAGCTCAGGGACGAGCTTCCTGCAATCTTCAACATGATTCTCGAGGCGTTTCTCAGGCTTCGTAACAATAATTTTGAGTTTAAGAAAGTCGTTAATCTCAGTAACTATGTTGCAATACCATTATCTGAGTCCGGCTCCGTTTCTCATCTTGAGGAGGCAGTGGACGACTTCGTAAGTATACATTATGAGATAACCGGTGACAGCGGTGATTTCGTAAGCATTAAGCAGCTGTATGCAGAATTCAATGCATACTATCTTCAGCACTATAATTTGAACACAAATCAGGACAAGTTTTCAAAGGCGTTCAGACAGCTTTTTGACAAGTCCGAAACGAACGGATATCCCAGGAAATATCAGTCCAATGCACATGGACGAGGATATCAGGGAATCAGGCGCAAGGACTGATAATTCCCTATATTCATTATTCCACATGAGATGCCAAATCCGTTGTAAGATTGATATATTAATATTTGTAAGTATGCGTTAAGGGTGGATGGACCGGAGCACACCAGGTGCTCTATCCATCTTCCTGCATGCTGGCATAGAACACACTCTCAGAAAACAATCCCAATTCACAATATTTTAGGAGGAAAACAATATGACTTACACTGACTTTACCACTTACTATTCAAGCAACTCGATTAGGAATTACCCTTACGAAAGAATACCTTACAATGGTAAAACTCTTTCGGAAGAAGTACTCACCGGTATGGGTTTCAAATACGACTCAGCCACCGCTAAGAAAGTCCTTGCCGACATAGAAAGCGGCAGAGAGGGAGACCTGATAGTTCTGGATCCGTTTAAGGGAAGAATTGACCTTTATCTGGCGAGGAAGTTCATAACTGATACCCAAAACAATTGTGATCTGTACTATGCAGAGTACATTGCCAGGGACGGATTACGCTATATCGCATATAATACACACTATTTTGCTAAATATGTGGACTGGCTCGGCTATCAATACGATGATGAAGAGTCTCTCCGTGATGAGTTTGACGCAGCGTCATTTTTCGGATTAGGAAGTAATGATAACTATGGTATAATCGAACACGAAGATATATCTTAAGCTCATACTTGTGAGAATTATAAGAACCGGAGCGTTTTTAATGCTCCGGTTCATTACCTTATGCATTCCGCATAAGACGACCTGCCCCTCGCCGCAAGGCGCCAGTGGAGCAGTTTTGGTATCCGGTCAGACCAACATTGTCAACGGTGAACACAACAGATTTTCGGCAGCGGAGTACGGCGTGACAGGCATGCTGTATCACCTGCTTCCACGTTTATATATTATTCCCCTGTGCACCGACACGGGCAGGAGGTGTTCACTTATATGAGACGGCAACTGACAGGAGGTATTACCATATGAAACAACCCAGAATGATTTCAGTAATCTCAATTCCGAGAAACAACAATGACATTACCCCAGAAGAAATAACTTACATTGAACCGGCGGATCTATCCGATGTTTCGCCGGAAAAATTTATAGCTTCCATTCTCGAAGATATAATGAATAAGGAGATCCGTGAGGAGGAAGCGGTATGATACGAGCAGCGGCATACGCCAGGTTTTCAAGCGACAATCAGCGTGACGAGAGTATAGACGCTCAGCTCCGGGCGATATATAAATTCGCCCAGGATAACGGCTATGAAATAGTAGCAGAATATATAGACCGGGCAAAGACCGGAACCAACGACCGCCGTGAGGATTTTCAGAGAATGATAGCAGATTCTGCTTCCGGAGATTTTGAAGCGGTCATCGTGCATAAGCTCGACAGATTTGCACGCAGCAGGTACGACAGCGCATTTTACAAGCGTACCCTGAAAACTAATGGAGTGCAGCTTGTTTCGGTGTTGGAGCATTTCGGCAGTGAGCCGGAAAGCATTATAATGGAGGGACTTCTGGAGTCCATGAGCGAGTATTACTCAGCGAATCTTTCCAGAGAGGTAAAGAAAGGGCAGATGGAAAACGCCCTTGCCTGTAAGCACACTGGTGGTCAGCCCCCGCTTGGATATCATGTAACTCCGGATCTCAGGTATGAAATAAGCGAGGACGAAGCCAGAACAATACGGCTGATTTTCGATTCGGTTATAAACGGAATGAGCTATGCGGATATTTCAAGAGAGCTTAACCGTCGTGGATTCCGCACACGACGGGGCAGGGAGTTCGGGAAGAATTCCTTGTATGAGATATTGCGGAACGAAAAATACGCCGGAGTGTACACATTCCGCAGGAGCACTCCGGCAGGCGCAGACGGAAGAAGAAACAATCACGGCAGCAGAAACGATATGATACGGACGGAGGGTGGAATTCCGCAGATAGTAAGTAGGGAGGAGTTTGAAGCGGTACAAAAAATCATGGATTCACGCAAACGGGAGCCATCTCCGAAGTGCTCAGCAAAGGAGGAATACCTGCTGAGCGGCAAGGTATTCTGTGGAGTATGCGGAAAGACATTCTGCGGTAATCGTCAGTGGAGTGGCAGAAGCAAGCGGCTTTATGTTACATACCGCTGTAATTCCCGTTCAGAAAGCGGACTTCGTGCATGTGGGAACAAGGCGATAAATCGGGATTATCTTGAGAAGTACGTGTTCCGGCTGCTCGCCGATGTTCTGTTTGATGAAAAGCGAATCCCGAGCGTGATAGATGAATACAACAAGACCGTGCAGGATAATGACAATGATTTCTCCAAAGAAATAAAAGACCTTGACCGTTCGATAAAAAAGCTGAGAAAGGAGATAGATAACCTCGTTGCGGTAATTGCAGATACTGGCTCGACAATGCTTGCGGAGGCGCTTTCGGATAAAGAACGTGAGCTTTCCGCATTAAAAACTGAGCGTCGTGATATAGAGCAGCGCAGAGTAACGGTAGATGTGAACCGTTCTGAGGTTGTGGAGGCATTCCATAAGGGCAGGGAGCTTCTGCTTTCCGGAGAGATTCCGCACCTTAAGCAGCTTATCACGCTATACGTCAGGAGGATCGAGGTGTACCCGGATTATGTGGCTGTATTTCTGACATATCTGCCGGTTCTCAAGGCGAGTGCGGACGAGCAGTCGCTTTCCGCGCTTAACGACGCTTACGATGGTGCGCTTGACGTGGAGAACAGGATATCACGGGAGGCGCTGAACAGGAAGGAGTTTTGATAGTAATTGACCCGGTGCTTGGTATGGCACCGGGTTTTTGTTACTGATAATTGTTTAAGAGTGATTCCATTGCTGAAATAATTTCTTGATTTTCAACAAAGTCTTTGAAGTTTAGCAGCTTTCGCTTTTCGGTTAAAACAATTATTTGAGAAGGTGTAGCAAATGATTTCCTGCGGTTTTAATCTTCATAAGTTCCATCTGAAAAAAGTGGCTCTCAGGTCTGCTGCCTGATTCAATATTTATTACATTTTGTGCATGGCATTTCCCTGCCGGCTTGTTTGTTATACGCTTTTTTCGGTTCATTCTTCTTTTTTGCAGCATCAGCAACCCCGAGCTCCCATAGGATGGTTGCTCGGGCTTGGGTGTTGAGTTATTTTACAGCGCCTTATGCTTATATTTTTATTATAAAGACGAAATGCACTGTGAATATGCCCCAATATTTAGTCAACAACACATTCCACAACAGCACAAGGCGGAATATTCAGCTTTAAAACATTATCCTTGATGACTGCCGTATGCTCGGTAATGCTCACCCTGTCGGGACAGTCGAAGTCGTTATAGCTGTGCGCCTCGTTTGTAAGTATCCTGCACGAAACCGATGATGCTTTAAATCCGAAAATGCTGCATTCAACAGCAGCCTCTTCCGTAAGCGAACAGTTTGCGGCGGTAACGGTCATACTCTTTTCGTTCACCGATGCGGAAACCGAGATCATCGGAGCATTTTTGCCTTCCGACATATTTTCATTTTGCGTATAGCAGTAAACTGCCTCGTTGTTTTGGTGTGTTTTAAAAAGGTCGAAAACGTGATATGTAGGCGTTTTTATCATCTTACCGCCCTCTGTAAGAATGACCGATTGGAGAACATTCACCGCCTGCGCAAGGTTTGCCATTACAATACGGTCGCTGTGTCTGTTAAAAACATTCAGCTCAATTGCAGCAACGATAGCATCACGCATTGTATTCTGCTGATATAAAAATCCCGGGTTCGTACCCTCTTCTACCTTATGCCAACAGCCCCACTCGCCTATTACAAGTCCTATTTTCTTTTCGGGATCATAGCGGTTCATTATCTCCGAATGTCTTGTGATAAGCTCATCGGAAAAGTTCGCTGCAGAGATAGTTTTATAATAAAGCTCATCGTCAAAATCGGTGGCTGATTCCATTTCGGGCCATACGGGCATCGTATAATAATGCAGGTCGATAGCATCAACATTATTGCTGTCAAGATTTTTCATCATGACCTCTGTCCAGTTATAGTCGGCAGAGCTTGGACCGCAGGCTATTCTGTAAAGTCTGTTTCCCGAATAATTGCGGCAGAACGTCTGATACCTTTTATAAACGTCGGCGTAATATTCGGGACGCATATTTCCTCCGCAGCCCCAGTTTTCATTGCCGACACCGAGGTATTCGAGCTTCCACGGCTCGGCTCTGCCGTTCTTCTTTCTCTGCTCTGTGAGAGGCGATTCCGCATCTGAGGTCATATATTCTATCCATTCGGACATTTCACGAACACTGCCGCTGCCAACATTGCCGTTTATATAAGGCTTGCAGCCAACAAGCTCACAGAAGCGCATAAATTCGTGTGTACCGAAAGAATTATCCTCCGTAACTCCGCCCCAGTTCGTGTTCACGATCTTTCGGCGCAGAGATTTTTCGCCGATTCCGTCCTGCCAGTGATATTCTTCCGCAAAGCAGCCGCCGGGCCAGCGGAAAACGGGAGCTTTTATATTTCTGAACGCCTCGATGATATCATTCCTTATTCCGTCTGTATTCGGAATAGGTGAATTTTCACCCACATATATACCGTTGTAGATACATCTTCCGAGATGCTCGGAAAAATGTCCGTATATCTCGGGAGAGATATGTCCGAGCCTGTCGTCTGCATTTATTAGTATTGATATTTTTTTCATATTATACCTCCGCCGCATACTGAATTATTATATTATCAGTATAAATCATTGACTTTTGTATTGCAATGACTTATAATATTATTATACTAACCGTTCGTACTTTGAGGTGATGATATGATAAGTATAAACACAGTCTGTCAGAACGTAAGACACAAAGGGAATTTTGAAATATGCAGACCGGATGGTTCGGGAGATGATCTTCTTGTTATCTTCAAGACCTCCGCTGTTCTGATACAAAACGCCGATGAAATAACCGTTTCTCCAGACAGCCTTATTTTATACAGCAAGGGAACAATGCAGCATTACAAAACTCTGTGCGGAAGTTATGTTAATCACTTTGTCCATTTTGATACGGACGATACCGAGCTTATGAATGGGATAAAAACTGACACGCTTATCACCACGGCGGATATTCCTGCAATTGAAGAGCTGCTTGCTATATTATGCCGTGAAAATGTAGCCGGTTCGACCAACAGGAAACAGTACGAAAATATGCTTATGCAGATGATACTCATGAAAATATCCGAAAGCAGCATAAATCCTGACAGCGATAAAAGCCGCATTTCCGCTCTTGAAATGCTCCGCACCGATATTTACAGCAATGCAGGGAGCTACAGCAATATATATCAGCTTGCTGAAAAAATGAATCTGAGTCCGTCATATCTTCAGGCAATATACAAACGGAAATTCGGGATAAGCTGTTATGATGATATTTTATCCGCAAAGATCAAGACAGGACAATATTATCTTTCGACCACCGATATGACTGTTAAGGAAATATCCGACCTCTGTGGATACGGAAATGAGATATGCTTTATGAAGATATTCAAAAAAAGAACAGGGATCACACCGAGTGAGTACAGGAAAATTTCCAAGAATGATAATTTGAAAAACAACTTTATATGGTAAGGAATAAACTTTTATGATGAATTTTTTTGAACATTGCGCAGATATTGCTTCGGTTGGCATAATCGTTGATTTTACAGAAGATACGGAAACATATATTGTATATTATCTATTTTCTTTTCAGCAAATTCAAGCTCTGTCAGCGTGATCTTCATAAAAAAATCGGGTTGTCCATTAAGGGCAACCACGATCGTGCAGAAAAATATATTGACTTGTTCAAAGGAATATTTAACCATCAATATTTTGTCTGTATCTGCTTTCTGTAATCGGTAGGCGGAACTCCGACATAAGCACGGAATTTCTTACTGAAATAAAGCATATCGGCAAATCCGAGTGCATCGGCTATCTCACCTACCGACATCAATGTTGAACGCAGAAGATGACAGGCTTTTTTCATCCTTGCGGCATTGTGATACTGCCCCATTGAAATGCCTTTTTCACGCTTGAACTCTGCTGCAAGACGGCTGTAGCTCAGATAGAATTGTTCGCTTATGAGTGCTTTTGAAAAGTCCATGTCCGTCTGCGTGTCAAGAAAAGCGCATATTTTATCCATGACGCTCTCACCCTCAGACTGTTCCAAACATAGGTCGAGCAGGATATCATAAAGCTGTGCATTGGTGCGAAGCTTCCGCATTTTTTTCGAGCTGTGAAAGGCTTTGCACAGCATATAAAGCTTTTCTTCGATAATACTGCCTGCCAATCCGCACGTTTTCTTCGGGAGATAAACTCTCTCTGTTCCTTTTTCATCAGGCAAAGAAAAATGGACATATATCCAGCGTGTCCCTTTGAGCGTTTCAATCTTTCCAAAGTGGCGCAGTCCATTTTTCAGGAAAAGCAATTCTCCTGCCCCTATTTCATAGTCAATGTCATTCTCCGATACATACATCACACCGTCCGTAACAAGTATCATAACGTTAAAATCTGCCATTCTGTCCATATGATAAAAGCTATCCGTAGCCGTAAGTATGTCACAGTCGGATACGAGTGGCAGAGTTTTTTCATCCACTGATACAAGTGCAATAATATTCTCCATATAATCAGAACTTTTCTCCATTTAAAATATTGTTTTATAGTATTATAATACATATAAGCTCAAAAGTCAACAAGGAGGAGCAAGCTTATGAAAACACAGAAGCAGATTCCCGTTACTTCATACAAGGCATCGGGATTTACGGAAAAATATCAGAATATCGTCCACAGCACTGTCATTCCATATCAGTACAGTGTGCTTTGGGACAAGGCTGACGGTGCGGAAAAGAGCCACGTTGCCGCCAACTTTATTAACGCCGCAAAGGCTCTCAGAGGTGAAGACCCTGGGGACGGCTTTTACGGAATGGTCTTTCAGGACAGCGATGCTTACAAATGGCTCGAAGCAGCGGCTTATGCGGTCGCAGACAAGCCTGATGAAAACCTCGAACGGCAGGCTGACGAGCTCATTGACCTTATCGCCGATGCGCAGGACAAGGACGGCTATCTCAACACATTTTTCACTATAAAGGACACGGAAAAGCGCTGGACAAATCTGCTCGAGGGTCATGAACTGTACTGCTCGGGACACCTCATCGAAGCCGCCTGCACTTATTACGAAGCAACAGGAAAGCGAAAGCTTCTTGATATTGCCGTAAAAAACGCCGAGTGCATCTATGATCGTTTCGTCATGCAAAATACCGAGGGTATTCCTGGACACCCCGAGATCGAACTTGCCCTGCTGAGATTATACCGTCTTACCGAAAACAAGCATTTTCTTGAACTTGCCAAAAAATTTATCGACGAGCGAGGAAAAGCTCCCGACTTTTGGGCGAGAGAAGCGAAAAAGCGCAGTTGGAGCGTTTGGAACAGCGACCCTTGGGACAATGATTACCGACAGAGTGCAAAGCCTGTCCGTGAACAAACCGAAGCTGTTGGGCACGCTGTCCGCGCAGTATATCTTTACACGGGAATGGCTGACCTCGCCGCCGAAACAGAGGACAAAGAGCTTTTTGCAGCTTGCCGCCGCTTGTGGGAAAACATCGTCCACAGAAAAATGTACATAACGGGCGGCATAGGCTCGACCGTTCAGGGCGAAGCCTTCACAGTTGACTACGACCTGCCGCCCGATACGGCTTACTCCGAAACCTGCGCAGCGATCGGCTTGATATTCTTTGCGGAAAAGATGCTTGAAAACGAGATAAACGGCGAATACGGCGATGTTATGGAGCTTGTTTTCTACAACACCGTCCTCGCAGGAATGCAGCTTGATGGAAAACGCTTTTTCTATGTAAATCCGCTTGAAGTTGACATCGGCATTTCGGGAAAAGCCTGCACACATTCACATGTTCTCCCTTCACGCCCGAAGTGGTATGCCTGCGCATGCTGTCCTCCGAACGCAGCAAGGCTCATCGGCTCTATCGGAAAATATGCTTACGGCGAAAAGGGCGATACTGCTTACTGTCACCTTTTCACATCGGGAAAAGTAAGCTTTTCAAACGGAATGAAGCTTGAATGTACGACCTCTTATCCCTATGATATGACGATAAAATATAACATTTCGGGTCGCGGAAAAGTCGCTGTTCGCATACCGAAATGGAGCAGGGAATTTTCGCTCAAAGTCAACAGCAAGGTTACTTCGGTCATTCCCAAGAATGGATATATTTACATTGATGTAGACGAAAAAGCTAAGATCGAGCTTGCCCTTGACGGAACTCCGAGATATGTAAGAGCGTCAAACAAAGTTCCAAGACTTACGGGAATGACAGCGCTTATGAGAGGCCCTCTCGTTTACTGCTTTGAGGGCACGGACAATGACGATGTAAGGTCGATACGCATTGACAGAAGTCAGAAGCCTTTTGCCGGCGAATTTGAACCCGATCTTCTCGGTGGAACGATACAGCTCACAGCAAAAGCTTTCCGTGCAGAGGACTGCGACGATCTTTACAGCTGCGAAGCTGAAAAACTTACTCCGTGTGATGCGGTCGCTGTCCCCTATTACACATGGGGCAATCGCGGCGAGAACGATATGAGGGTTTGGATGAATACCATATAAAAACGAATCGAATCCTATAATTTAAGGGGAAATATTTATGCGAACTGAAATAGAACTTAACAACGGATGGCGCTTTGCTAAGATATATAATCTGGGAATAAGCGAAAATGATGCAGTTACCCCCGAATTTGACGATTGCTCATGGGAAAAGATCTGCCTGCCTCACACTTTTAATGCAACTGATAGTGTAACAAGCAGCTATTATAAAGGACTGACCTGTTACCGCCGAGATTTGGAGCTTTCGACAAAATACAAGGACAAGGCACTATACATTGAATTTGGGGGAGCCAACACTACTGCTAAAGTGTTTGTGAATGGCTTTTTTGCCGGAAAACACGATGGAGGCTATTCTGCTTTTCGCATAAACATAACAAATTATGTACGCTATGACAGAAAAAACCAAATTGCAGTCCTTGTTGACAATTCACCCACAAATTACATTGCTCCAATTACTGAACAGGGCGATTTTACAAAAATGGGTGGATTGTACCGAGAAGTTAAATTAATTGCCGCCGAACCTGTTCACATTGCACTGGAGGACAGTGGTTCCTGCGGAGTCTACATCACACCACATAATATTACATCAGACAGCGCAGACATTGATGTACTGATAAAGCTTGATTCCGCCAACAACATAGAGGCAAAGGCCGTAATTTTTGCCCCGGACGGAAAGCCTGTTGCAGAGATGTGTGGACATACAGAAAGCGACAGGCTTACACTTTCGAAAAAAATATCTGCTCCGCAGTTGTGGGATGGTGTAAACTCTCCCTGTCTGTATCGTGCCGAAGTCACCCTATTTTATGGGGACAAAGCAACAGATATGGTATCCGAAAATTTTGGCATAAGGACATATCATATTAACCCTGAGGATGGTTTTTTCCTTAACGGAAAGTCTTATCCTCTTCATGGTGTGAACTATCATCAAGACAGCTTTGAAAGCGGCTGGGCAATGACAAATATCCAACGCGAACGTGATTATGGAATTATTCGTGATATGGGTTGCAACGCTGTAAGAATGGCTCATTATCAGCATTGCAGTCAGGAATATTCACTGTGTGACGATTTCGGTATTTGTGTTTGGACAGAGATAGGGATTATAAACAAAATGTCTCCGGATGAAAGCGAACGTCACATTCTTGCAGATGGCTTTGCAGAAAATGCAAAACAGCAGCTTATTGAGCTTATCAGGCAGAATTACAATCATCCATCAATCATCTTATGGGGAATATCTAATGAACTTCACCAAATGTCTGATGAAATTTTTGCTTTATACCAAGAACTTTATGAGCTTGCCTGCAAGGAGGACAACACAAGGCTGAAAACTTATGCAGACAATCAGTTCTATGGTAGATTTTTGCAGCTTCCCGCAGATGTCGTAGGATATAACCGTTATTTCGGTTGGTATAAGGAAGCAGGCGATGCAGAACATTTCGGAGAATGGCTTGACTTATACCATAATTCAAAGGAAAAACGTCCGATATGCATTTCTGAATACGGCGGTGGCGGAGCCCTAACACAGCATAAGGACAGCATAGACTGGCTGAACGATATTGACCCGAATGGAGCTCGTCATTATGAAAATTATCAGTCACAGCTTCACGAAATTGTTTGGCGGCAATTTTCTGCAAGAAAATATCTTTGGGCAGCATTTGTATGGTGTATGTTTGATTTTCCTTCCAGTGGTCGTGAAGAGGGCGATACGATAGGACAGAATGATAAGGGTCTATGCACGAGAGAACGCATACCCAAAGATGCGTATTTCTTTTACAGGTCTGTATGGAGCAGCGAGAAAACTATCTACATTACTGAGCGCCGTCATAACGTAAGACCTTGCAATGTACCATTTATAAAGATATATTCAAATGCACAAAGTATTGAACTTATCGTGAACGACAGGTCGCTTGGCATAATAAAACGCAGCGAATTGCCAAATAGCAATAATACTGTTTTTGTATGGAACAATGTTAATATAAATAAAAATGAGAAAAATACTGTTACTTCAAAAGCGACATTTGATGATGACACGATAAAGTATGACAAAGTTTGTTGGTATGGCGAATAACAGAGCAAATGTAAAGATTCAATCATAACGAACATCTATATTGCAATAGAAAAAGCGTTACCTATCGAATTGAAAGGTAACGCTTTTTTTATGCTCTGTTTAGCCTGCTAAGCTTTTTGACAAATAAAACGGAAATAATAAGCACAAGCGGAAATACACAGCCTGCAAACATACCCTTTTGAATATTATCTCCTGCATTTTGGGAAATATTACCCACAACTGCAGGCCCGAGTGCACCGCCCATATCTCCTGCCATTGCCAGAAGTGCAAACATGGCCGTACCTCCCGAAGGTATCTTAGCCGAACAGATGCTTATAGTTCCGGGCCACATTATTCCTACCGAAAAACCGCACACTATGCAGCCGACAAGTCCCAGCAGAGGTATCTCCGACAAAGATGCTGTAATATAGCAAGCAAGACAAAGAGCCCCCGAACCGATCATAAATTTCATAAGATCAATTTTTTCACCATATTTTCCGTACAATGACCGGCTTATACCCATTGTAACGGCGAACATACACGGGCCTGCGATATCTCCCATTGATTTGGAAAGACCCAGTGCAGATTCTGTAAACGCAGATGCCCACTGTGCCATCGAAAGTTCAGATGCACCTGCACATACCATAAGCAGAATGGAGAGCCAAAACAGCGGAACTTTAAGCAGACTGCCAATACTCATTCCCTTACCGCCCTCTGTCGGATGCTCGATTGGACATACTGCAAAATTGAATACATTATATAGCGGAATTATCGCCCAGATGCAGGAGAGCCATTTCCAGTTCTCTATCCCGAACAGTGCAAAGAACAGCGTTGAGAGCAGTATGACTGCGACCGACCCCCAGCAGTAGAAAGAATGGAGCAGGCTCATTGCCGCCTCCTTATGCTCAAAAGGGCACGCCTCAACGATAGGGCTTACAAGCACTTCCGTAAGACCGCTGCCTATGGCATAAAGCACTGTACTGATTATTATTCCTGCAAACGGATCGGGTGTGACCTGCGGAAGAAAAGCAAGTCCGATAAGTCCGACCGCCGAAAGCAGCTGCGAACCAACAACACAATTTCTGTAGCCTATGGTATCTGCAAAACGTGCACACAAAATATCAACAATAAGCTGTGTAATAAAAAACACAGATGAGATAAGCGCTATTTTTCCTAAAGAAATATTGTAATTATTATGAAAAGTAAGAAACAGCAGCGGTGCAAAATTTGCAGCTATTGCCTGTGTAACAAATCCCAAGTAACAGGCTATCAGCGTTTTTTTGTAATTCATATTTACGTTCCTTTCATTTTATTGAATAATAGCAGTATAAGGTAATTCTATTGTTTTCGCACAGACTTTTTACCTTATTGCAGTATTATAGTTTATATATTATGTAAACAGCTTCTCCGCCGATATTTTGAGGGAGAAGCTGTTTCTTAATTAAGTGATATTTTAAACCAATCGATAATTTATCCGATCTTCTTAAATACAGGCATAACATCAAGAGGTGTGGGAACGGTGACGGTCTGACCGCCGCTGTAGATCTTCTTGTCGGAGATGCTCTCCCACTGACCCTTTGGCAGATATACACTGCGCTCTCTTGCGCCAAGCTCAAGCACGGGAGCAACCAGATAATCGCTGCCGAACATATACTGCTCGGGAAGTTCCCAGCACTTTTCATCATCGGGGAACTCAAAGAACATTGTGCGGATAATAGGCGCGCCTGTCTTTGCGGTCTCTTCCATAAGCCCTGCAATATAATCCTTCATGGAAAGACGGATATCCAGCCACTTCTTCATGATCTCATAGGCTTCCTCACCGTAGCTCCAGAGCTCGTTGGGGTGACCTGTGTAAAGATATCCGCCGCCGAAATCACGGTCATCAAGTTTGGGGATATCCCAGTCGGGGCCGCGGTTTCCGTGCATGCGCAGGATAGGGCAGAACACTCCGTACTGATACCAGCGTATGAGAAGCTCCTTGAAATCGGGGTCGTCCCAGTTGTCTGTCATAAATCCGCCGATGTCAGTGGTCCACCAGGGAATGCCTGCAAGGCCCATGTTCTGACCAGAGATGACCTGATCCTTAAAGGACTCAAAGTTGGACTGAACGTCGCCTGTCCAAACAAGTGTTCTGTACTTCTGGCTTCCTACCCATGCGGAACGGCAGAGGTTGACTGCCTCATGGTCGCCCTCGGCTTCCTGTCCGTTATAGAATGCCTCAACATACTTCTTGGGATATTCGCAGCCCACCTTTGAGCCACGTCCGGTATAGTAGCGGTAGTTTTCAAAATCGTATGTGGTGCTGTCAGGCTCGGAGTTGTCCAGCCAGAAAAGGTCGATGCCCCAGTCACGGTAATTCTGCTTGCACTTGCTCCATACAAATTCCTGAGCTTCGGGATTGAAGAAGTCAACTGTGCCACAATCGCCCTCATAATCATAGGTCTGCACCGAACCAACATCGGTGGTGCTCATGAGAGCCTTCTGCTCCATTTCATAATAGTTCTCGCTGCGCTTATCCACAGACGGCCATACGGAGACCATGACCTTTGTTCCCATGGCATGAAGCTCATCGGTCATTGCCTTTACAGCGTCCCTGCTCCAGTATTTCTCGTCAAATCTCCAGTCGCCCTGATGCGGCCAGTGGAAAAAGTCGATAACGATAACGTCAAGCCTGATGCCCAGCTCCTTGTATTTTCTTGCGACCTCAAGCACCTCATCGGGAGTGCGGTAACGGAGCTTGCACTGCCAGAGACCAAGATAATCCTTGCTCATAACAGGCGCCCTGCCCACGCATTCGGTGTAGTTGGTCACGATCTGAGTGGGAGTATCGTCGGCGGTTATCCAGTAATCCACCATATCGCTCTCATCGGATATCCACTTGGTGATGTTGGTTCCGAAAGCCGCCTCGCCTGTTGAGGGATTGTTCCAGAGCATGCCGTATCCCTTGTTTGATACCACAAAGGGAACGCTTACCTGGGAATTTCTCTGCTCAAGGGGAAGAACAGAGCCTTTAAGGTCAAGTATAGGCATCTGGTACTGACCCATGCCGAACAGCTTTTCCCTGGGGTCGGACTCGAAGCGGACGGTTATCTTAAAGTCATCGGAAGCAAGTCCCTTGTATTCACGGGATCTTATCTTGTAGCAGATAGCCTCCTTGCGTATGGAGCCGTAATAATAGCTGTAATATTCCTGCAGGATAAGCTCATTGTCCTTGTAAAAGCAAATAATACCCACGCCGTTTACAGTGGCTTTGATCTTTCCGTTCACTATCTCAGCCGTTTCACTGCCCTCGTCAATGGTCACCTTTGCGCTGTGTGCCACGTTCTCGGTAAGAGCATGAGCGTCCTGGGGGAGCTTTTTCAGAAGGGTGGTCCTCACACGAAGAGCATTGTTGCCCCAGCCCTCTATGCGGATAGTTTCATTTCTCGAATGTGCAATAAGTGCGCCGTTTTCTTCAGTAAATCTTATCATTTTAATACCTCCGTAAAATTTCCGTATTGACTGTTCACTGAATTTATAGTATAATTATAACATCAAAAAAATACGGATAGGTATAAATATAATGTCCAAAACTATGAAAATATCGTCAAGTGAGGAAACGTAATGTCTATTTTAGATTACAGTGTGCTGCGTAATGAGGATTACGGCACAAATCCGCCTTTTAAATCAGATGAAACGGGACTGCACGGAGATGCCGAATTTCCGATAGCCGTATATCATGCCGATGTCACAAACAATTTTGTGAGCTGGCACTGGCATGAGGAGCTTGAATTCGGTTTTGCGGTGGAGGGCAGCGTGCTTATGGAATGCGGCAAAAACAAGCACATACTGAACAAAGGCGATATTTATTTTATCAACAGCAACACTCTTCACGCCATGTTCAAAGCGGAGACGGGTCAAAAAAGCGTGTTCCGCTCAGTTGTGGTGCATGGTTCCATAGTGGGCGGAAAAGAGGACAGCATCTACCATCGGAAATATGTTGCGCCCATAACCGGCAACAGCGGACTGCGTGAGCTGATATTCACCCCCAAGGACGGCAGCTATTCAAAGATACTGGGGCTGCTCACAAACATCTGGAACACGGAAAATATCAGAGTGCCCAATCACGAGCTTATAGTACGCAACGAGCTTTCCGAGCTTTTCCGGATACTTATCCATCTGTCGGAAAAGAATATGTCGGCGCGACCTGCCGCCAGCATTGCCCAGGAGACAAGGCTCCGTGACATACTGCTTTTTATCCACGACCATTACGCCGAAAAGATCACACTTGATGACATGGCAGCCGCCGCATTCATCAGTAAAAGCGAGGTGCTCAGGTGCTTCAGGAACATAACGGGTCAGTCCCCGTTTGAGTATCTGAAAAATTACCGTCTGCGAAATGCGGCGTACATGATACAGAACACCTCCGACCCCATAAACACCATCTGCGGTCTTTGCGGCTTTGACGACCACAGCTATTTCTCCAAGGCTTTTAAGGAGGTTTACGGGTGCAGCCCAAGGGAGTTTAAGAAATAATAAAAACAACGTAAAATCGGAATTTTTGACCGTAGATACCCTGTGATTACAGGTGTTCCCGTGGCAAAAATAATGTTCTTCTCACCGTAATTCTCGTTCAGGAACTGCGTTTTCATAAGAATAACCTCGCTCTTTTGAGCAGGAGTAGTCTGAACTCCCGAAATCCTGCTCATCTTCGATACCACAAGACCGTTCTTGTAGTTATGGGCTTCGTCAACCACAAGGCTGTCAAAGCCTGATAATCCTCAACATCAACCCAAGAAACACCGATACGGGCGGATATATCGCCAGCTTCGAGTTTCGGCGGCAAAACGGACGTCAGAGCCGACACGTTCCGCTGATAATCGGGATTGTCATTTGCATAGAGTTCAGCGGCACACAGCGAGTTGTAGTCATCGTCCTTGCCGAAAACCTGTTCGTTTGCGCTGTCGTTGACATAACTGAATATGAACCACCCGCCCCATTATGAGGTGGGTGGTTTTTGCAGCCGTATTCTTTGTTTAATGCGGCTCAAATTTTGACTTTACTTTTGCTCCTTCTTAGCAGTATTGCAGTTTCTGCCGCAGTACCGTACTTAAAGTATGGTAACCTCTAAAAACCTCCTTCACGGCAGATTTCTATGACTTATATCATCTG
>ERZ835541.1550-NODE-1550-length-22116-cov-8.450433_pt1 | contig 22116 bp, 14 predicted proteins | sample MGYA00519945_ERZ835541 | MGnify/ENA primary metagenome ERZ835541 (study PRJEB31850, sample SAMEA3708780) | human gut metagenome | biome: human gut; feature: human-associated habitat; material: faeces | place: China | collected 2014 ...
CGCTGCGGGCAAAGCCCAGCCAGAATTCCTTGGCGCACTCCACGTCAAAATCGCCCACCTTCTCGGTGGTACAGTGGATGTCCCAGTTCAGGGTGCAGCGGCCGGACAGGTCCACCGCGCACAGGATCAGCGCTTCATCCATGGGCAGGTGGAAGCTGCCGTAGCGCTGGATGCCGCGCATATCGCCCAGCGCCCGGGCAAACGCCTGCCCTAAGGCGATGCCCACATCCTCGGTGGTGTGGTGGTAATCCACCTCCACGTCCCCGTGGCAGGTGAGTACCAGATCGAACCGGCCGTGCCGGGCAAACAGCTCCAGCATGTGGTTCAGGAAGCCGCACCCCGTGTCGATCTCGTAACGGCCGGAGCCGTCCAGATCCAGCGTCAGGTCGATCTGGGTCTCGTTGGTGTTGCGTTCCAGAGAGATCATCCGGTTTTCCATGGTTCATTCCTCCAGAATTTTGTCCAGTGTTTCCACAAGAGCCTGCATCTGCTCCGGCGTGCCGATGGTGATGCGCAGCCAGTTGGCGATGCGGGGTGCGTCAAAATGCCGCACCAGAATGCCGTTTTGCTTCAACGCTTTGTATAGTGTCCCGCCGTCTTTCCGGTCCGTACTTGCAAATAGGAAGTTGGACCGGCTGTCCAGCACTGCAAAGCCGCGGGCTTCCAGCTGCTGCTTCGTCCAGCTGCGGGTGTCCACGATGGCGGCACGGGTGCGGTCAAAGTAGGCCGTATCTTCCAGCGCGGCCTGCCCGGCCTTCAGGGTCAGGCGGTTGATGTTGTAGGGGTTCAGGCTGAACTTGACCCGGTTCAGGTCGGCAATGAGCTTTGCATTGCCCATGGCAAGACCCAGACGCGCACCGGCCAGCTGCCGGGACTTGGAAAAGGTCTGCACCACCAGCAGGTTCTCGTACTGGTCGATGAGGGGCACGCAGCTCTCGCCGCCAAAGTCCACATAGGCCTCGTCCACGATGACTACGTTGTCGGGGTTGGCCTGCAGGATGCCCTCGATGGCGCTGCGCGGCAGGGCAAGGCCGGTGGGGGCGTTGGGGTTGGCGATGACGATAGTCTGGTGCAGGCCGTAGTAGTCCTTCGGGTCCAGCATGAAATCATCCTTCAGCGGGATGATGTGGCTGGGGATGTGCAGCAGCCCGCACCACACACCGTAGCAGCCATAGGTGATGTCGGCATAGGCCAGCGGGTGCTGTTCGTCGCAGAAGGCCCGCAGCGCAAAGAACAGGTTCTCGTCGCTGCCGTTGCCGGGCATGATCTGATCCGGCTGCAGGCCAAAATGGGCCGCCGCTGCCCGCAGCAGGTCGGCACAGGCAGGGTCGGAGTAAAGGCGGAGCTTTTCCACCTCGGCTTCACTCACCGCCGCCACCACCGCCGGGCTGGGCAGATAGGGGCTTTCGTTGGTGTTCAGTTTGATGTACTGCTGGTCCTGCGGCTGTTCGCCCGGCGTATAGGGGGTGACAGCGGACAGGGTGGGGGAAAGAAAACGGCTCATAATGGTTTCCTCAGGTCTATTCTGTTATGGCGAACAACCTCGCCTCTTTTACTTCTCGTACCGGATGGTCACGCTCTTTGCGTGGGCGTGCAGGCCCTCGCGCTCCGCAAAGTCGGCAATGCGGGGGGCCACTTCGCCCAGTGCCTCGCGGGTGTAGTAGAGGAAGCTGGACTTCTTGACGAAGTCGTCCACGCCCAGCGGGCTGGAGAAGCGGGCCGTGCCGCTGGTGGGCAGGGTGTGGTTGGGGCCGGCAAAGTAATCGCCCAGTGCCTCCGGCACGTTGCGGCCCAGGAAGATGCTGCCCGCGTTTTTGATCTCGTTCAGCACCCCGAAGGGGTCCTCCACGCACACTTCCAGATGCTCCGGGGCGATGATGTTGCAGGCTTCGATGGCCTTGTGCAGGTCGGTGCAGACGATGATCTTGCCGTTGTCGTCCACGCTGGCGCGGGCGATGGCGGCGCGGGGCAGCTGAGGGATCTGCACTTCCAGCTCGGCCTGCACGGCCTTGGCGAGGTCGGCGCTGTCGGTGACCAGCACGGGGCTGGCCAGCTTGTCGTGCTCGGCCTGGCTCAGCAGGTCGGCAGCCACCCAGGCGGGGTTGCAGCCGCCGTCGGCCAGCACCAGAATCTCGCTGGGGCCTGCGATCATATCAATGCCCACCTTGCCGAACACCTTGCGCTTGGCGGCAGCCACATAGATGTTGCCGGGGCCCACGATCTTGTCCACGGCAGGGATGCTCTGGGTGCCGTAGGCCAGCGCCGCCACAGCCTGGGCACCGCCGGTCTTGAAAATTTTGGTCACGCCTGCCGTGGCGGCGGCGGCCAGAATGACCGGGTTCACCTTGCCGTCCTTCCCGGCGGGGGTGGTCATGACGATCTCGGCCACGCCCGCCACCTTGGCGGGGATGACATCCATAAGCACGGTGGAGGGGTAAGCCGCCGTGCCGCCGGGCACATACACGCCCGCCTTTTCAATGGGGGTGTACTTCTGCCCCAGCACGATGCCGGGCTTGTCGTTCACCACAAAGTTCTTGTGCACCTGCTGGCGGTGGAAGTTCTCGATGTTGACCGCCGCCTGCCGCAGGGTCTCGAGGAAATAGGGGTCCATGCCAGCAAAGGCCTCGTCGATCTCTTCCTGTGTGACCTGCAGGTTTTCAATGACAGCCCCGTCAAATTTCAGGGCGTAGTCCTTCAGGGCCTCGTCGCCCCGGGCACGCACATCGGCAATGATGCCGTCCACCACGTCCTCCACGTTCTTCTCGGCGCGGATGTCGCGGTTCAGGATCTCTTCGGGCTTCAGCTCGTCGAAGTTGTACAGCTTGATCATTTTGCTTCCTCCTTGTTCTGCAGCTGCGCCCGCAGCTTTTCCAGCATGGTGTCCATTTCAGCGTGCTTGAACTGGTAGCTCGCCTTGTTGGCAATGAACCGGGCCGAGATGGGCAAAAATTCGGTGACCACCTTCAGGCCGTTCTCCCGCAGGGTGGTGCCGGTCTCCACGATATCCACAATGACATCCGACAGGCCCAGGATCGGGGCCAGCTCGATGGAGCCGTTCAGCTTGATGATGTCGATGTCCCGCCCCTGCGAGGCGTAGTAGGCTTTTGCAATGTTGACGAATTTGGTGGCTACCCGCACCGGTCGGCCAGGGTCGTCCTGATAATCGGCCGGGGCCGCCACGCACATGCGGCATTTGCCAAGGCCGGTGTCCAGCAGCTCGTACACGTCGGCTTCCGCCTCGGTGAGGATGTCCTTGCCCACGATGCCCACATCCGCCGCGCCGTGTTCGACGTAGATGGCCACATCGCTGGGCTTGACGAGGAAGTAGCGGATGCCGGCCGCCGGGTTCTCCACCACCAGCTTGCGGGTAGCGTTGTAGTCCTCCGGGCAGCCGTAGCCGATGCCGGCCAGCAGATTGTAGACCTTGTCGCCCAGACGGCCCTTGGGCAGGGCCACGTTCAGCATCACCTTGTCGGTGCTGTTCTTCTGCACCGGCGGCAGGGGAGCGCTCAGGCGGTCCAGCTCGTCCAGATAGACCGCAAAGCCAATGGCACCGGCCCCGGGGGTGAACTGCTGCATCAGCAGGTCGTACCGGCCACCCTTGAGCAGGGGGCGGGGCAGGGCTTTGAGGTAGCCTTGAAAAACAAGGCCGTTGTAGTATTCCATCTCACCGGCCAGGGTCAGGTCCAGCCGGATGGCACCGCCCGCCTGTTCCAGCGGCCCGGCCAGCCCCTGCAGCTCTGCCACCGCAGCCCGCATGGCGTCGTTGCGGCACAGGGCTTCGGCACGGGGCAGGGTGTCGGCGTAGCCGCCGCAGAGGGTCAGCACCCGGCACAGGGTGTCGGCGGCGTCCTCGTCCAGCCCGGCGGCGAGGGCAGCGGCCCGCAGCTCGTGGGCGTTTTTCTGGCCCAGCTTGCGCAGCAGGCCCGCGCGGGCATCCTCCGGCACCTGCAAAGCATCAAGCAGGCCGAACAGATAGCCCATGTGGCTCACTTCCAGCACCCAGTCGGTGCCCAGCTGCCCCAGCGACTGCGCCGCAAGACACACGGCCTGCTGCACTTCCGCTTCGCCCACACCGCCCAGAAATTCCAGACCCATCTGGCCGATCTCCTTGAAGGTGTGGCTCTCTGCCGAGGGGCGGTAGACGTTTTCGTGGTAGTAGTAGCGCAGCGTCTCGCCGGGGGCGGGCTGCGCCGTTTTGGCAATGGAGAGGGTCACGTCCGGCTTGAGAGCCAGCAGACGGCCGTCCAGGTCGGTGAAGGTGATGACCTGCTCCGACGAAAGAAAGCTGCGGTTGGCCTGATACAGGCTGTACTCCTCAAACCGGCCCATGTGGTACTTGCGGCACCCTGCGGCCTCGTACAGCGCCCGCAGTGCAAAGGAGGCACGCTCCTTGGGCTGCAGCGTCGAAAGATCAAATTCCATGTCGGATCCCCCTGTTCTTCTTACACCATCCTGCACCGGTCCTCCCGGCCGGTGGGTGCGGCGCCTTCCGCACACAATGGGCACACCCGGGTGTGTTCTGTCTTTATTTTACTTTATCTTGGTAAAGTTGTAAAGCAGGAAAGTGACAGTGTTTGCAGCTCCATCTTACATTTTTTCGGTGCGTTTGTACAGAAAGGCGAAAATGTTTCACCGCCGGGCCGCAAGAGTTGACGGCGGGCGAACACAAAAAAGCCACCCGCAGTCTCCTGCGGATGGCTCAGTCAGCACATCTTAACCCAGCAGCTCCAGCACACCGGCCTTGGGGCGGGCACCCACGGCCTGACGCACCAGCTTGCCCTGCTCGAACACCAGCAGGGTGGGGATGCTCATCACCCCGAACTGTGCCGCCAGGTCCGGCTGCTCGTCCACATTCACCTTGCCCACCTTGACGTCGGTGCGCTCTTCGGCCACCTCATCCACGATGGGGCTGAGCATGCGGCAGGGGCCGCACCAGCTGGCCCAGAAATCCAGCAGCACCGGCTTGTCGCTGTGCAGCACTTCCTGCGCAAAGTTTTCGGTCGTAATGGTCACAACTGCCATATTTTATCCCTCCGTAAAAGGTGTTTGTTTTTTCTGACAGCATCAGTATACCCCGGATGCCGCATGTTTTTCCGTGACCGGGTCACACAACACACAAAAACGCCGCCGCATCCATAGATGACGCGGCGGCAATGATTCAGATGAACTCAATCTTCTTCCGGGACATCATCAAACCCGATGAACCACAGGATTGCAAAGGTGGCAATAAAGGCGATTGCAGCGGAGATCAGCGCATTGACCACGTTCATGGGATTCTCACCGACATACAGGCCGATGGCCGCCAGACCGGCACCGCCACCGCCAAAACGGCGCACACCGGTCAGGCCCGCATACAGACCGCCCAAACCGCCGCCGATGGTCGTGGCGATCAAAGGCTTACGCAGACGAACATTGACACCAAACAGAGCAGGCTCGGTTACGCCCAGCAGCGCGGTCACGCCGCCGGAAACAGCCAGCTGACGGAAGTTCTTGTTCTTGGTCTTGATGGCAACGCAGAGTGCGGCAGCGCCCTGTGCAATGTTGGAAGGCAGGTTGCCCGGGCCGATGACAGTCTCATAACCCAGCATGGACAGGGAATTGACATAGGCGGGCAGCAAACTGTAATGCATACCGGTCATGACCAGGAACGGCATAAAGGCGCCGATGACGGTGGGCAGTGCCCAGGGGCAGACCTTTTCGATGGCCAGCAGGATGCTGACCAGACCGTCACCGATGATGCTGCCCAGAGGTCCCAGCACACACAGGGAAATGGGAGCCATGATGAGGATGGTCAGCACCGGCCGCAGGATGAATTTGACCACAGAGGGCACGACTTTATTGACAAAGCGCTCCACATAGGGCAACACCAGTGTGATGAGGAAAATGGGGATGACCGAGGAAGAGTAGGTGACCATCCTGACCGGCAGACCCAGCACATGGACAACGTCGGCATCGGCTTTCAGTGCAATGTAATTGGGGTGTAGCAGGATGGCACCCAGCAGCATAGCCATCTGCGGGTTGCAGCCAAACTTTTTGGCGGCAGAATTGGCCAGGAAGATCGGCAGGAAATAGTAGGAAGAGTCTGCGATGAAGTTCAGGAAATAGTACAGGTTTCCGCTCTTATCGATCCAGCCGACGAGGGTCAGCACAGACAGCAGAGCCTTGATCATACCGGCACCGGCAATCAGCGGCATCAGCGGGGTGAACACACCGGCCAGCGTGTCCAGAACAACGCTGACCTTACTTTTCTTTTCGCCAGACGTGGCAGCAGACTGTTTAACTTCCTTGCCGCCGAAGTCGCCAAGCTTCATCAGCTCATCGTACACAGAAACCACTTCGTTGCCGATGATGACCTGATACTGGCCGCCTTTGTTCACAACGCCCACCACGCCGGGCACGGCTTTGACTTTCGCGTCGTCCACGCCGTCCATTGATCTGAGATTGAATCGCAGGCGAGTAACACAGTGGGTCAGAAATGCAACGTTTTCTGCGCCGCCGACCTGTTCCAGCACCTGCTGAGCAGTTTTCTTTGCATCCATTTGTTTTGCCTCCTTCAATATCCTATTCTAAAAGATTTATCGCTTACAAGGCTGTGTCTGCGCCGTTGCTTGCAATCACCTTTTTATACCATTCAAACGACTTTTTCTTTTTACGGGCCAGCGTGCCGCTGCCGTCATCCTTCTTGTCCACATAGATGAATCCATATCGCTTGCGCATCTCGCCGGTCCCCACCGAGACGATATCGATCGGCCCCCAGCAAGTGTACCCGATCACCGGAATGTCGTCCAGCTCGATAGCCTGACGCAGCGCATTGATGTGGCTGCCCAGAAAACGGATTCGGTAATCGTCCTGAATACTGCCGTCCGGCTCCACGGTATCGATGGCACCCAAACCATTTTCCACAACGAACAGCGGCAGCTCATACCGGTCATGCAGCTCGTTCAGTGCAATGCGCAGGCCATCCGGGTCAATGGGCCAGTCCCACGCGGTGCGTTCCAGATACGGATTGCTGCGCTCCACACAACAGTCGGTTTCTTCCGTTGCACGGGCCACAGAAGAAAAATAATAGCTGAACGCAATGTAGTCTACTGTTCCGGCAGCCAGCAGTTCGGCATCGCCCGGCTGCATCTCCACGGAAGTACCCATGCGCCGCAGCTGTGCCGTGCACAGGCTGGTGTAGTGGCCGCGGCACATTACATCGGTATAATAGTAGTTCGGCATCATCTGGAACCGCTGCGCCAGCACATCTTTGGGGGCGCAGGTGCGCGGGTAAGTGGTCGGATACTGAATCATGCAGCCTATCTTGTTTTCCGGGTCGACCGCATGACCGATCTGCACGGCCTTTGCGCTGGCAAGAAACATATTGTGACTGACCAGCGCCTTGACAGCATTATGGTCCTCACCTTCCGTAAAGAGCACGCCCGCCTGATGATACGGTTCGGCCTGGTTCATAGTCTCGTTGATCTCGTTGAAAGTCATCCAGTACCGCACCTTGCCTTTGTACCGGCGGAACACCGTTTCGCAGTACCGGGCAAAGAAATCGATCAGCGCACGATTGCGCCAGGAACCGTAGTGTTGCACCAGATACAGCGGGGTCTCGTAATGTGAAAGTGTGACCACTGGTTCGATTCCATAGCGGTGCAGCTCGTCAAATACCCGGTCATAAAAGGCAAGCCCGGCCTCGTTCGGCTGTAATTCATCCCCCTGCGGAAAGATGCGCGGCCAGTTGATGGACATCCGGAAGCACTTGAAGCCCATCTCAGCGAACATCGCAATGTCTTCTTTATAATGGTGGTAAAAATCCACAGCTTCATGGCTGGGATAGTAGTTTCCCTCCATGACATGTGTGTGGATCTCTCGGGGGATCCCATGGCGTGCACCCTTTTCCACATCGGCAATGCTCAGCCCCTTGCCATCGGTCTGGTAGGCTCCTTCGTACTGGTTGGCAGCGGTCGCACCACCCCACAGAAACTCTTTTGGCATCTCCATAAACTTGAAAACCTCCTTGCAGGTATAGAATACTTGCAAAGAGGTCTTTGTTCAATATCTTTCAAACTTATTGTTACAGTGTTAATTTTTCTGTTTCTTTTTGCTCGGCAAAAAGCGGAACAGTGTTTCATTCCGCATTTTCTTTGTGCAAATTCAACAAAATCGGGTTGGTAGAGGTGCGGTGCTGCTCCAGCTCCCGGGCGCGTTCCAGCTTGTGCGTATAGTTCTTCTGGTAGTTCTGCCGGAAGTATTCGGAATACAGGATATCCAGCAAAAGAGTCATGGACAGGTGGGAGGCGTAGTCCCCAAGATTCTGATAGATGCTTTCTTTTGTGGACAGGGTCAGCTTGCAATCCGCGTAAGCAGTCAGGCTGTTTTCGCCAAAACTGGTCAACGCAAGAATAGGCGTGCCGGAGCGTTTGCACTGTCGGGCAATCTCCAGCATCTGCGCTGTTTCGCCGGAATAGGAAATGATCATGGCAAGATCTCGCTCGGTCAGACAACAAGCCTGATATCGCTGGTAGTTCAGATTGTTGGAGATGACCACCCGTTTTCCGATCTTCAGCATCTTTTCCCGGAAGGACTCGGCCTGATTGATAGCAGTTCCGGCGGAAAAAACGTGGATTTCTTCGTGGTATTTAAGAAGCAGCACGGCTTTGTGCAGATCTTCATACCGGAGAAGCTGCATGGTGTCCCTGATGGCTTCCTCGTACAGCTCCCCGATGTTCTGTGCTACCCGCATGGGACTGTCGGTTTCCGCAAAGGGAAAATTGAAGTCCACCTTGCCCTGCCGCTGGTCAAGATATTCCAGCTCGCGCATAAAGTTCTGCTTGAAGTCGTCAAAGCCGGAAAAGCCCAGTTTTTTGCAAAGGCGCAGCACGGTCGGCGGAGAGGTATAGGTCACTTCCGCCAGACTGCGGGTGGAATATTTGGCAATTTCCATGCCATGTGCCAGAATATAAGCAGCCAGTGTCTTTTCGCCTTCCGAAAGTTTTTCCTGAAGTGCAAGTTTGTCCACGATCAGCATTGAGATTCTCCCTTCCGGTTTTACTGCTTTTTCTGTAAGCATACCATATCCTGCGGTGTTTAGCAAAAATTTTTGTGGCATGCAAAAACGCCGCTGCATCAACGAATGATGCGGCGGCGCAGATACAGAGAAACGGAGTGCTTATTTATTCAGCATCTCATGTGCGGTCTTGCAGATGGTGGCAGCATCCAGGCCGTACTTTGCCAGCAGGTCCCAGGCGGGGCCAGAGCAGCCGAACACATCCTGCACGCCCACGCGGCGCACGGGGGTGGGCAGCTTCTCGGACAGGACGGCGCACACGGCTTCGCCCAGACCGCCGATGACGTTGTGCTCCTCGGCGGTGATCACCTTGCCGCACTCTTTGGCCGCCTTCAGGACGATCTCCTCGTCCAGCGGCTTGATGGTGTGGATGTTGATGACGCGGGCATGGATGCCCTCGGCGGCCAGCTGCTCGGCAGCGATGCGGGCCTCGTTGACCATCAGGCCGGTGGCGATGATGGCAATGTCATTGCCCTCGGTGATCTGCTCGCCCTTGCCGATCTCAAAGTGGTAGTTGTCGGCATCGTGGAACACAGGCACCGCCAGACGGCCAAAGCGCAGGTAGACCGGGCCTTCCATGGCGTAGGCGGCACGCACAGCGGCGCGGGCCTCCACGTCATCGGCGGGGCAGATGACGGTCATGCCGGGGATGCTGCGCATGAGGGCAAAGTCCTCGCAGCACTGATGGGAAGCGCCGTCCTCGCCCACCGAGATGCCGCCGTGGGTGGCACCGATCTTCACGTTCAGGTGGGGGTAGCCGATGGAGTTGCGCACCTGCTCAAAGGCACGGCCGGCGGCAAACATGGCAAAGCTGGAAACAAAGGGCACATAGCCCATGGTGGACAGGCCGGCGGCCACGCCCATCATGTTGCCCTCGGCAATGCCGCAGTCAAAGTGGCGGTCCGGGTAAGCCTTGCGGAACATGCCGGTCTTGGTGGCGGCAGCCAGGTCAGCGTCCAGCACCACCAGGTCGTCGTGGCCCTCAGCGGCCAGCTCCTTCAGGGTGTTGCCGTAGCTTTCACGGGTAGCGATCTTTTTCACGTCTGCCATCTTACTTCTCCTCCTGTTCCAGCGCGGCGTAGGCGGCGTTCAGTTCTTCCATAGCGACCTTGTATTCGTCGTCGTTGGGGCCCTTGCCGTGCCAGTCCACGGAGTTGCTCATAAAGGAAACGCCCTTGCCCTTGGTGGTGTCCATGATGACGCAGGTGGGCTTGTCGTTCTCGGCATGGAAAGCCTGGATGGCGGCCTCGATCTGGTCATAGTCGTGGCCATTGATGGTCAGCACGTTGAAGTTGAAGGCCTTCATCTTCTCTTCCAGCGGCTCGCTGCTCATGACCGTCTCGGTGGAGCCGTCGATCTGCAGGCGGTTGCGGTCCAGGAACACGCACAGGTTGCTCAGGCCGTAGTGGGCGGCAAACATAAAGGCCTCCCAGCACTCGCCCTCTTCCACCTCGCCGTCACCCACGATGGCAAACACGTTGATGGGCTTGCCTGCGTGCTTGGCACCCAGTGCCATGCCGCAGGCTGCAGAGATGCCCTGGCCCAGACTGCCGGTGGACATGTCCACACCCGGCGTCTCGTTCATGTTGGGGTGGCCCTGCAGGTAGCTGCCGATCTTGCGCAGGGTCTTGAGGTCTTCCACCGGGAAGAACCCGCGCTCGGCCAGCGTGGCGTAAAGTGCCGGAGCTGCATGGCCCTTGGACAGCACGAAGCGGTCGCGGTCCGGCTTTTTCGGCTCCTTGGGGTCGATGTTCATATCCACGAAGTAGAGGTAAGACAGCACCTCGGCGATGTCCAGACTGCCGCCCGGATGGCCGCACTTGGCGCTGTGAGTTCCCTCGATCACGCCCATGCGGATGTGACAGGCGTGCTTGGCAAGGGTAAGCTTTTCTGCATTTGTCATGATGGTCCTCCCGTATGAACCTCAGAAGTTGCAAGTATACAGCCGCGCAAGGCACAGCTCCCGCCGCCCCATTGCGCTATAATTCAAGTTTATATTATCTATTCTGTGCAAAAAGGTCAAGCTTCTTTCAGCAAAATGTACACAGGCGGTCAAAAACTGCTCCAAACGCTTTCTTTTTTGGTCAATTTGCAGCCTGTCCGGGAGCGGTCTTGACAAATCCTGCGGCACTCTGCTATAATTTTCACGATTTCCGGCAGGAAGCCGGGCCTGCGGGCCGAAGCCCGCCTTACACTATTTTCAGCCGCCGCATTTTTGAAACAGACGCCATGAAGGGGTCTGCCGTTGGCTTGCAAGCCGACTGGCAGGCCCCTTTTTTTCTGTTTTTCTGCGGCGCAGTCACAGGAGGAAACAGATGAAAACCAAAAACTCTTCTCCGGCCCGCAATGTCGTGCTGGCCGCACTCTTTCTGGCGCTGGCCTTCGTGCTGCCCATGGTGACGGGTCATCTGCCGCAGGTAGGCAATATGCTCTGCCCGATGCATTTCCCCATCCTGCTCTGCGGCTTCGTGCTGGGCGGGCCCTGGGGTCTGGCTGTGGGCTTTGCGGCCCCGCTGCTCCGCTCGGTGCTCTTCGGGATGCCCCCGATGTTTCCCATCGCCATTTCGATGGCTTTTGAGCTGGCAGCTTACGGCGCCGTGTCCGGCTGGCTCTACCTCCGGGTGAAGCACACCCTGCCCATGACCTACGCCACCCTCGCGGCGGCCATGGTGGCCGGCCGCCTCGTCTGGGGCGCGGTCCGCTTCGTGCTGGCGGGCCTGTCCGGCTCCAGCTTCCCGTTCTCGGCCTTCCTGTCCGGCGCGCTCTTCACCGCTGTGCCGGGCATCATCGCACAGCTGGTGCTCATCCCCCTCATCATCACCGCTCTGCAGAAAGCCAAGGTGCTGGAGTAACAGGTTCTCGCTGCCTTTATCGCAAGTCAAGAAATTGGTGCAGCATCCAAACAACATCTTTTCGATATGCAATTCAACGCTGTTGCTGTTGCATTAAAAAGTTGAATTGCTGTCATCAAGCCTCTCAGTCGAGCTTACGCTCGCCAGTTCCCCTGATAGGGGGAGCCTCTGGCAAAAAGAGAAAGTTTTTCTCTCTGTCAAAGCCTCTCCTCCGTAGGAGAGGTGGCATTGCGAAGCCATGACGGAGAGGTTTTTCGTTTGCTTTCTCCCTGACGTATTTCGGCGTTTCTTCCAAAAAAATCCTAAAAAGTTTATTTCAAACGCCGAAATTGCCCGCGATCTTCAATTAAATCTTGTAAAGTTGCAGGAATCATGTAAACTGGAATACAACATTGTGTCGCAACCGCAACGGGGAGATTGCGCTTTCCGGCAGGGCGGCAGGAAAAGGAGAGTTTCTATGAGAAACGCAAAGCAAAGCATCCGGCGCACCGTGGCCGGACTGCTGGCAGGCGCGATGCTTCTGGGCATGACACCGCTGGCCGCGTTTGCGGAGGGATCTTCCTCCGCATCGGGCGACTGGCAGTTCAAAGCCTTCGGCACCTCCACTGCAGCAGGAGTCAACACCATCGCAGATGGCGCGGACATCAACGGCAAGGTCACCCTCAACTCCTGCACCATCAAAGATGATGGCACCATCGACAAGAAGGGCGGCAAGTTCGTCGCGGACTCCCCGGCAGACGGCCTGTCCTTCTACTACACCACCATCGACCCGACCACCCAGAACTTCTATCTGCAGGCCGATGTCACCATCGATTATGTGAACCCGGCTCCGGACGGTCAGGAGGGATTTGCCCTCATGGTGCGCGACAGCATCAGCGGCTCCGGCAGCTATTTCTCGAATCAAATTTCTGTCGTCGGCACCAAGCTCCCTCTGGACGGTGTTGAGATCAAAGACGCTGTGGGCGTCCGCAGCTACACCGGCATCATCTCCAACGAGACGGCTGCTTCCAACGACGTCAAGTCGAATCGTGCGGCGTTCAGCTCGCAGGCCATCAAGCAGGGCGACACCTACCGTGTGAGCCTTGCCAAGACCAGCAACAGCTACGTCGCCACCCAGTACGCCATCAACGCCGACGGCTCGACCGGCGACGTCGTCGGCTCTTCGACCTTGTACATCTCGGCGAAGGACAGCACCGCTTCCAGCGTCTCCAAGTACGCAGAGCTGGACGACCCCATGACCGTGCAGGAAGCCAACAAAGCTTATCTGGGCTTTGCGGCGGCGCGCGGCATGAACGTGACCTTCTCCAACATCACCTACACCACGAGCACGTGGAACGCTTCCGAGTGGACGCTCCAGCCTACCAGCTATGTTGCCCCCGTTTACCAGATCACCAGCCCTGCCACCTGCACCGGTGACAGCTATGAACTGGTGTTCAAGGCCAACGCCGACGGCAAAGCGACCGTCTCCGCAAACGGTGTGGTCGTGGACAAAAATGTGGACATCAAGGCAGGTGAGCCCTTCTCCAAGAGCTACGCCGTGACCGGCGATACCACCTTTAAGGTCAAGTTCACCCCGGACAAAAACTACGCTATCAGCGCGTACGAAAAGCTGAGCAGCTACGATTCCGCTGCTATCGAGAAGAAGGTTTCGCTCCGTACTCTGGGCGCGAACGGCATCATCGTCGTCACCCCGGACGGCAGCGCAGCTAACAATGGCACCCGTGCGGAAGACGCAGTTGACATTCAGACCGCGCTGAACTACGCCGCAGCAGGCCAGACCATCCAGCTGGAAAGCGGCACCTACCATCTGACCGGTGAGCTGAAAGTCGAGCGCGGCCGCGACGGCACCGCAGAAGCTCCCATCACCATGACGACTGCTGACGGCAAGTACGCAACGCTGGACTTCGGCGGCGTCGGCACTGGTTTCAGTGTCTGGGGCAATTACTGGAACATCAGCAAGATCAACATCACCAACACCGCAGACGGCGCGAAGGGTATGCAGCTGGCCGGCAGCTACTGCGTCCTCGAGCAGATGAATTTCTACAACAACGGCAACACCGGCCTGCAGGTCTCCGGCCTGTCCACTGATAACAAGGCTCTGTGGCCCAGCCACAACACCATCAAGAACTGCACCTCCATGAACAACGCAGACCGCGCGATGGAAGACGCCGACGGCTTTGCCGCCAAACTGACCACCGGCGAGGGCAACGTCTTCGACGGCTGCATCGCTGCTTACAACGCCGATGACGGCTGGGATCTCTTCGCAAAGGCTGCAACCGGTTCCATCGGCGCGGTCACCATCCAGAACTGCGCCGCCTACAAGAACGGTTATCTGATGCTGGCTGCAGAGCCGGTCAAGAAGCAGTCGCTCCAGTTCCCGACCGTCACCTGTGACGACGACGGCAACCTGAGCTTCAGCAATGTTGCTGTCACCATCGCGGCAGGCAACGGCAACGGCTTCAAGATGGGCGGCACCAATCTGCCCGGCAACCACAAGCTCCTCAACTCCATCTCCTACGACAACGCCGCCAAGGGCATCGACTCCAACTCCTGCCCGGACGTCAAGGTCTACAGCTCCACTTCCTACAACAACGAGGGCTATAACGTCGCGCTCTACACCGGCAACAAGTCCGCTGTGACCGACTATGCCGCCGACGGTGTCATCTCCTTCCGCAAGGGTACCGACGGCAAGGAGCAGCTGGCCCTCCAGAGCCAGAGCAGCACCGCTGTCTACGGCCCGAACAACTTCTACTGGGATTCCGAAACCCAGACCAGCCACAACAAATCCACCAACACCGTCACGGTGAAGGAGAGCTGGTTTGAGAGCCTCGACACCTCCGTTGCTCCGACCCGGAACGCAGACGGCAGCATCAATATGCACGGCCTGCTCCTGCTGACCGCTGAGGGTCTGGCCGCCACCGATGCAGGCGCACGCGGTTCCGCATGGGGTCAGCCCGAGGCGGCCAAGGCGACCATCTGGGTCGTCGGCGACTCCACCGTTTCCGCTTTCGACGACAGCTATTATCTGCCGCGTGAAGGCTACGGTGAGGAGATTGCGAACTACTTCAACGCAGATGTCTACAATCTGGCTGTCTCCGGTGCGTCCAGCAAGGACTTTACCGGCATGAGCAGCTACAATACCCTGATGAACGGTTCCGATACCGTTCCGGCTCTGGGCGACGCTTCCGGCGACAAGTTCCTCATCATCGGCTTCGGCCACAATGACGAGAAGACCGAGCCTGCCCGTTACACCAACCCCAACGGCGACTACAAAACCGAAGGCTCCTTTGCCAACAGCCTCTATGTCAACTACATCCAGCCTGCTCTGGAGCGCGGTGTCATCCCGGTCGTCTGCACGCCTATTGCGCGCCTGACGAACGAGAACACCAAGGCCAGCTACGACAGTGCTTCCGGCCACAAGACCCAGACCGTCACCATTGGCGACACCGTCTATGAGGGCGGCTATTACGCACAGGCCATCCGTGATATGTGCAGCGAGCTGCACCTCATCTGCGTGGATCTGACCGATGCCACCATCAACGAGAACATCACGATGGGCAAAAAGGCTCAGTACACCCACAGCTTTACCGGCGCAAAAGAAGGCAAAAAGGGCAATCTGGTTCCCACCGGTCTTGACTTGACCCACACCAACAGCTATGGTGCAAAGCTGAACGCATGGCTCATCGACCAGCTCACCATCGACACGCCGCTGGGCGCGTACAGCAAACACAAGGAAAAGCCCACCTACAAGCAGTTCTACGGCGATGCCGCAAACCCGGATTACGTTCCTTCCAGCTATGTCTCTCCCACCGAGAACAGCACGCTCTGGCCGGCCTTTACCGACGCCAACGGCACCGTCTGGAATGGTTCCGTCTTCGGCAATGTCGGCGGCAATGATAAAATCTCCGGCGGCGATTTCACCGCAACAGTTGACGGCCAAAACATCACCCTCGGCGTCACCAACAACCGCGGTAAGATCGCGTCCACGGTGGACGGCCTGATGATGTACTACGTCAAGCTGCCTGCAGGCACCAACTTCACTCTGACCGCAAAGGCCACCGTCAACTCACTGGCAAAAAACAATCAGGTCTCCTTCGGCCTGATGGCCCGTGATGAGATGTATGTTGATACCAGCATCTCCGACCCCATCGGCGATTATGTCGCCGTCGGCACCCGGAATCAGGGTGCGATCAACTGCTTCGGCCGCAAGAGCGGTGAGTTGTACGACGGCCCGGCTGCGACTGTCAAGTACGGTGCAGGCGACACCGTTGACCTGAAGCTCATCGGCACGGCAGACGGTTTCACTCTGATCTACGGCGACAACGAGACGGCTTCCACAGGCTTCGACTACGCACTGACCGCCATTGATTCCGATTACATCTATGTCGGCTTCTATGTGGCACGCAATGCAAATGTCACCTTCAGCGATATCCAGCTGACGACCAACGGCGTTTTCTCCGCTTCCGGCTCCGGCCTGAAAGCGGTATGGAACAAGGTCAAGGACCTTTTCCCGTTCTAAGCTTCGCCTGATTTTCGGGTTCTTCTTCTGATCCCTTACACACGCAAAAAAGACCAGCGTTGCGGATGCAATGCTGGTCTTTTTTCAGGGCTTTCGCTCTGCGTTATGAATATACACGAAGAAAGAAGGAAGGCAATTACTTCAGGAAGTCCGGCAGGGGCTTGCCCTGCTTGAGCCACTGATGATACTCGGCGGTGGCGGCGAACTCCACGTCGCCGGCGGAGTTCAGCGCAGTCTCCACAGAGTCCTGGATCACGCCGATGATGAAGCCGACACCGACCATCTGCATGGCCACATCGTTGGAGATGCCAAACAGGGAGCAGGCCATGGGGATGAGCAGCAGAGAGCCGCCGGCCACGCCGGAAGCGCCGCAGGCACCCAGAGCGGACATGGCGCTCAGGACGATGGCGGCGGGCAGGGTCACGGGGATGCCCAGCGTGTTGGCCGCAGCCAGCGTCATGATGGTGATGGTGATAGCCGCACCATCCATATTGATGGTAGCGCCCAGAGGGATGGAGACGGAATACATATCCTTATCGAGGCCCAGCTTCTCGCACAGGGCCATGTTGACGGGGATGTTGGCCGCAGAGCTGCGGGTGAAGAAAGCGGTCAGGCCGGACTCCTTCAGGCAGCGGAACACCAGCGGATACGGGTTGCAGCGCAGATAGAGGAAGATGATAAAGGGCGAAACGATGAACGCCATGAAGAGCATGGTACCCACCAGCAGGGCCAGCAGCTTGCCGTACTGGGTAAAGATGGCCAGACCGTTACCGGCCACATTGGTGTATACCAGACCCATGATGCCGAAGGGAGCCAGATTGATGATCCAGCGCACCACCTGCGACACAGCGTCGGCGGTATCGGCAAGGAACTTCTTGGTGGTGTCAGAGCCGATGTTCTTCATGGCAAGGCCGAACATGCAGGCCCAGAACAGGATGCCGATGTAGTTGCCGCTCATCAGAGAGCTGACAGGGTTGGCGACGAAGTTGGTGAGCAGGGTGCTCAGCACCTCGCCCAGACCCTGCGGCACCACGTCCGACTGAGCAGCGTCTGCCAGAACGACCGACACAGGGAACATGAAGCTGGTGATCGAAGCGATCGCCGCCGCAAGGAAGGTGGTGAGCATGTACAGCCAGATGACCGTACCGAAGCGGCGGTCCAGCTTGGAGCTGCCCTGTGCCAGTGCGCTCGCCACGATGACGAACACCAGCACCGGAGCGATGCCCTTCAGTGCGCCGACGAACAGGCTGCCCAGCTCGCCAACCCAGCCTGCCCCCGGCACCGCAAGCGCCAGCACCGCGCCGATGACCAGACCGACGACGATGCGAAGGATGAGGCTGACCTCATTGTACTTCTTCGCAATGGCTTTTGCACCATTCATCATATAGAACACTCCTCTGTATTTGTGCGTCCTCGACGCACACTTTTCCTGTCTCTTACTCAAAGACAGTTGTTATTATAGCACACACGGCAGAAAAGTCAAAGGTTTTCAGTGAATTTTTCGGGCTGCTTCGGCAGATTTTTTCGTTTTCGGCCTTCCTCCGCGCCGCCTTGTGTGTGCGCCATAGAAATACACAACTAAAATATTTCACCGCTTAGGGCAGAAAAATCCCCCGGCAGAGTTTGTCTGCCGGGGGATAGTCATTCTTATTTATTTTTTCTGATCTTTCAGTCGTCCAGATAGGTCACTTTGCCGGGGACGAAGCCCTGGATGCCCATGCCGGGTGCATCCGAAACGGTGATATTCTTCTCGTCGAAGACCGCGCCGCCGAGGATGTGGTCCTCGCTGCAGAGCACCGGGCCGTCCAGGTCCACTTTGGTGATGATCTTCTTGGCGCAGGCCAGCTCCACGGCTGCGTTGACCGAGATCTTGGCTTCCAGCATACAGCCGATCATGCACTCCACGCCGTAGACCTCCGCCGCCGAGGCGATGCGGAGGGCGTTGGTGATGCCGCCGCACTTCATCAGCTTGATGTTCACGAAATCGGCTGCGCCGGTCTGCATGATGCGCAGGGCATCCGCCGGGCTGAACACGCTCTCATCGGCCAGCACCGGCACACTGGCGTGGCGGGTGACGTACTGCATCCCCTCGAGGTCAGCCGCCGGGACAGGCTGCTCGACGAACTCGATGTCCAGGCCCTTCTCCTGCATCTGGTCGAGGATGCGGACAGCCTGCTTTGCATTCCACGCCTGATTGGCGTCGATGCGGAGCTTGACGTCCTTGCCCACGGCCTCGCGGACGGCGGCCAGACGGGCCACGTCCAGCTCCGGGTCGATGCCCACTTTGACCTTCAGGCAGTCATAACCGCGCTGGATGGCGGTGCGGGCGTCCCGGGCCATCTCCTCAGGCGGGTTGACGCTGATGGTGATGTCCGTCACGATATTGCTGCGCGCGCCGCCCAGCATCCGGTAGACCGGGGCGCTGTACTTCTGGCCCAGCAGGTCCCACAGGGCCATATCCACAGCAGCCTTGGCGCTGGTGTTATGGACGAGGGCCTTCTGCACGGCGGCGGTCAGATCCTCGAACTCGTCGAGGTCGCGGCCCAGGATGGCCGGGGCGATGTGGTCGCGGATGGCGCCGATGATGGCACCGGTGGTGTCGCCGGTGATGACGCCGGTGGGAGGTGCCTCACCGTAGCCCACCGCGCCGGTGTCGGTGTGCAGCTCAACGATGACGTCCTCCACGCTGCTCACGGTGCGCAGTGCTGTCTTGAAGGGGACGCGGAGCGGGGTCGAGATACGGCCCAGCTTTACCTGTGTGATCTTCATGCCAGTCCCTCCTTATTCTTCCTGCATGTGTACGGTGGCCGACAGCTTCTGATAGGCGACGCGGGGCGTGCCGTCTTCCACATGGATGATGCCGCAGCGGACAAAGCCGTTCTTCTCGAGAAGATGCTGCATGATCTTGTTGTCGGCGTGGGTGTCGGCCCGCAGGCTCTCGCAGTGCTCGAGGCACCATGCGATGACCTCAGACGCCACGCCCCTGCGGTCACCCGTCGAGGCCAGCCGGTGGATGGTGCCGTAAGGCACCTCATCGTTGAGCCACTGGCCGTCTTCGATTTTCGCGTAGGTGGGGTCCGGCCCGAGGATGAAGGCAAACACCGCCTCGAGACAGCCGTTCACCGTATAGACGAACAGCCGGTTGGAGTCGATGTCTTCTTCCAGCATCTCCTGCGGCGGATAGCTGTCGCCCCACTGGGTCGGGTTGCCCGAATCCGCCATTTCTTTCCGGGCATGGGCATAGATCTCTAAAATTTGCTCCAGATCAGAGCGCCGTGCTCCACGAAACATTCCGTTTCCACCTTCTCTTTCCGTGCGCCGCAGCGCACTCCCGCATTTTTACAGGTCTGGTTTTTATTGTAACACACTCTGCATCGTTTTTCCATCTTAAGACATCAAAAGACGTCCCGCAGACACGGGACGTCTTTTTTCGCAGCGTACTCAAAGGTCAGGCCGGTGTGCGGGTGCGGGCCGCGCGGCTCTGACGGTACTCACGGGGGCTCTGGCCGTACCGCTCGTGGAACAGGCGGTAGAAATAGCTGGTGTTCTCGTAGCCGACGTAGGTGATGATCTGCTGGATGTTCCAGTCGCTGCGGCGCAGCAGGCGGGCGGCAGTCTCCATCCGGTGCTTCTGGAGCAATTCCTTATAAGTACGGCCTGTCTGCGCCCGGACGCACTCGCTGACATAGGCCAGAGAAACGCCGTAGCTGCGGGCCACATTGGAGAGACTGGCCTCGCGGTAATTCTGGGTGATCTCATCCAAAGCCGCCTGCACCAGTTCTTCGCGGCTGACGGCCGCGCCGTGGGCTTCCAGCGGGAAATTCTTGGTGTTCATGGGTATCCTCCGTTGCGGCGCAGCCGGGGACATGGGGGCTGTCGGAGCCGGGCCGCGCTCAGGTCTCATAAGCGTCCCTCTGTTGGGAGGCTTCTGCCTATAATACGGCGCAGCCGGGCCGGAAATTGCATAAGATGAGAAAAAACTCCAAAATTTTTCAGACGGGGTCTCGACAAAGCAAAAGCTGCCGCCCACGTGGGGCAGCAGCTTTTCAGGAAAAGAAAAAGAGGAAAACAGAACTCAGAACATCTTCTCGTGGTGATACCGGCCCGTGCGCAGGAACTCCACCCACTCGGCGATGTTCACGGCGTGGTCGCCGATGCGCTCGAGGTACTTGATGACCATCAGCACATCCAGCGCGGCGTCCACTTTGCCGGGGTCGGCGGCGATCTCCGCCGCCAGCATCCGCTTGATGGTGTTGAAGTCGTAGTCCACCGCGTCGTCGGCGTCGATGACGGCTTTTGCCGCCGCCTCATCTTCCGCCGCAAAGGCGCTCATGGCGTCCTGCAGCATCTTGTGGGCTTTGCGGCCCATCTCAATGCTCCTGCTCACGGCGGGGTCGCCCGCCTTGCGGACACCGGCCAGATGGGGAACGATCTCCGCGATGTCGGCGGCATGGTCCCCGATGCGCTCCACGTCTGTCACCACCTTCATGGCAGCAGAGATAAAGCGCAGATCACCTGCCACCGGCTGCTGGTGAAGAAGGAGCTTATAGCATATATTCTCTATGTCCTTCTCCTTCTGGTCGACATCCACATCGAAATCAACCGCCCTGTGTGCCTGCTCCACGTTCTGGTTCACAAGCGCACCAACCGCATTCTGTATAGCTTCCTCAATAAGCGTCCCCATATTGATAAGCTCACTGTTAAGCTGTGCAAGCTCCTTGTCAAATCTGCTTCTCATCTTACTATCCTCCCATATATAATATTGGATATTTAACATTCTATTATTTTAAACATAGCGCAATTTAAGAATTAAGTACAGCAATCATCTATTTGATAATTTGAGCATTTCACGAAACAGTTTTAAATTTTTCTATATTGCAAGCCGGGTGCTTTTTGCCCGCCGGCATTTATCGGCTGTATTTCAACCGTTTATGTGCCGCTGCGAGGCAAAATGCAGCGAGAACGTGTCCGGCGGTAATATAGAAAAAATTTAAAACGTCCGTGTCATCATCACCCGAATCTTCCGGTAATATAATCCTCCGTCCTCTTATCCTTCGGCTGCGAGAATATATTGTCCGTGCTGTCCTTCTCAATCACCTCTCCGACGAGGAAAAATGCTGTATCATCGGATACTCTTGCCGCCTGCTGCATGTTATGTGTCACAACAACAACGGTATATTTTTTCTTAAGCTCCTCCATAAGCTCCTCAACCTTGAGTGTCGATATAGGGTCAAGGGCGCTGGTCGGCTCATCCATGAGAAGCACCTCCGGCGAAACCGCAAGTGCACGCGCGATGCAAAGACGCTGCTGCTGACCGCCTGAAAGACCAAGTGCTGACTTCTTAAGTCTGTCTTTTACCTCATCGAATATAGCCGCACCCTTCAGGCTCTCCTCGACAATCTGGTCAAGCTTGACTTTATTCTTTATTCCATGTATTCTCGGCCCGTAAGCCACATTATCATATATGCTCATAGGAAATGGGTTAGGCTGCTGGAATACCATGCCGATTTTTTTCCGGAGCATTGAGGTGTCAACCTTCGTGTCATAGATATCCACACCGTCAAGAAGCACCTGCCCCTCAATACGCACTCCCGGCACAAGGTCATTCATCCTGTTCAGGGTCTTTAAAAATGTCGATTTTCCGCAGCCGGAGGGTCCGATGAACGCTGTGATTGCGTTTCTTTTTA
>ERZ835541.1554-NODE-1554-length-22068-cov-3.513469_pt1 | contig 22068 bp, 26 predicted proteins | sample MGYA00519945_ERZ835541 | MGnify/ENA primary metagenome ERZ835541 (study PRJEB31850, sample SAMEA3708780) | human gut metagenome | biome: human gut; feature: human-associated habitat; material: faeces | place: China | collected 2014 ...
GTGCGATGGCGAAGTTTACCTGTCGCAGAAGTACAACGATCTAGAAATTCTCGACCGCGTCGGCGGCGGCGACTCGTTTGCGGCGGGCTTTATCTACGGCCTGATGACGACGCAGGATGCGCAGCGCGCGGTAGACTATGGCGCGGCACATGGCGCTCTGGCCATGACGACTCCGGGCGATACGTCGATGGCGTCTAAAAAGGAAGTTGAGGCGCTGATGGCGGGCGCAGGCGCGCGCGTGCAGCGATAGGGGCGCGAAGCTATGGGAAAGCAACCGAAATTCTGCATCGCGCACATCGCCATGAATACGGCGGGAGAGGCCGAGGCAAGGGACATTACGCAGCTCATGCAGACCGCGTTCGGCATTTCCTCGCAGGAGGGCGCGAAGTCTTACATCACGGGAAACGTCATCGAGGTCATCAAGGGCGGCTATCTTGGTACGAACGGACACATTGCGATCGGAACGCCGGATATTGACGCGGCGGTCGCGTATCTGGAGGAAAAGGGGCTGCGCTTCGACCCGACGACAACGGAATGGGACGAGAACGGGAAAAAGATCGTCTATCTGGACCATGAGCTCGCGGGCTTTGCGCTGCATCTGGTCAGAAAGGAACTGAAATGAAAATACTGGTAACGCCGAGATCGTTCAAAAACAGTGTGAACGATGAGGCGAGAGAAAAATTGGAACAATTTGCTGAGGTAAAGGCAGTCAAGCCCGAAAAGCCCTTTACAGAGGACGAGTTGATCGCGCTGCTGGACGGCTGCGACGGCTATGTGGCGGGCCTTGACAATGTCACGGCAAAGGTCATAGAAAACTGCCCGCAGCTGAAGGTCATCTCCAGATGGGGCGTCGGCTATGACAAGGTAGATACCGCGGCGGCGTCAAAGGCGGGCATTACGGTCACCTACACGCCGGGCGTGATGGCCGTATCGGTCGCGGAGCTTGCGCTTGGCCTGATGCTGGACTGCGCACGGCGGATCACCGTGCAGGACGGACAGGTGAGAGGCGGCGCGTGGGCCCCCATCAACGGGATGGAGCTGTTCGGAAAAACGGTCGGTATCATCGGCTACGGCGCGATCGGCAAGCAGCTCGGCAGGCTCACGAACGGGATCGGCATGACGACCTACGCGTATGACCCGTTTATGAACGAGGCCTACGCAAAGGAGCACAACGTCCTTGCGGCGGATATTGACTTCATCGTGAGAAACTGCGACATCGTTTCGGTGCATGTGCCGTATATGGAGTCGACAAAGAACATTATTTCCAGAGAGCGCATCTTCTCCATGAAGGACGGCGCGATTCTCATCAATGCTGCCCGGGGTGGACTGGTCGATGAAGCGGCGGCTGCGGAAGCGCTGCAAAGCGGCAAGCTTGCGGCAGCGGCATTCGATGCATTTGAGCAGGAGCCGCTGAAAGACTCTCCGCTTCTGACCGCGCCCAACGCAATTTTGCTGCCGCATACGGGCTCGCACACCGTGGACGCCACAAAGCGGATGGGCATGCTCGCGGTCGATAATGTGATCCGGGAGCTGTCCGGAACGGACTGCGGCTACAGAGTAAAGTAACCGGGCGTGATAGAGGTGACTATGAAACAGAAAGCAGACATTGGTCTCATTGGCCTTGCCGTGATGGGCGAAAACCTCGTCATGAACATGGAGTCGAAGGGCTTCACGGTGGCGGTTTTCAACCGCACGACCGAAAAAGTGGACAAGTTCGTAAGTGGCCGTGCCGCGGGCAAGAATATCATCGGCTGCCATACGCTCGAAGAGCTGGTTGCGAACCTCGAAAAACCGCGCAAGGTCTTCATGATGGTGAAAGCCGGGCAGGCGGTCGACGACATGATCGAGCAGCTTCTGCCGCTTCTCGAGGACGGCGATATTTTAATTGACGGCGGCAACTCGCACTTCCCGGACACCATCCGCAGAACGGCGCATGTCGAGTCCAAGGGCAAGCTCTACATCGGCACCGGCGTGTCCGGCGGCGAAGAGGGCGCGCTGAAAGGCCCCAGCATGATGCCGGGCGGAAGCCCCGCTGCATGGCCGTATGTGAAGCCGATTTTCCAGGCCATTTGCGCGAAAGTCGAGGACGGCTCGCCGTGCTGTGACTGGGTCGGCGAGAATGGCGCGGGACATTTCGTGAAAATGGTTCATAACGGCATTGAGTACGGCGATATGCAGCTCATCTGCGAGGCGTATCAGCTCATGCGCGACCTTCTCGGGATGTCCGACGATGAGATGCACGAGGTCTTTGCGGAATGGAATAAGACAGAGCTGGATTCTTACTTAATTGAGATTACCCGCGATATCCTTGCCTACAAGGACACCGACGGTCAGCCCATTGTAGAAAAGATTCTCGACACTGCCGGTCAGAAGGGCACGGGTAAGTGGACGGGCATCGCGGCGCTGGACGAGGGCGTTCCCCTGACGCTCATTGGTGAAGCGGTCTTCGCAAGATGCCTGTCCGCGATGAAGTCCGAGCGCGTCGAAGCTGCAAAGGAATACGCCCGCACGATTCCGGCCTTCGCCGGCGACAAAGCGGAAATGGTCGAAGCAATCCGTCAGGCGCTGTATGCCAGCAAGATCATCTCCTACGCGCAGGGGTACACCCTCATGCGCACGGCGGCGAAGACCTATGGCTGGAATTTAAACTACGGCGGCATTGCCCTCATGTGGCGCGGCGGCTGCATCATCCGGTCTGTTTTCCTCGGCAAGATCAAGGAAGCGTATGACAAGAATCCCGAGCTGTCGAACCTCCTGCTTGACCCGTATTTCAAAGCCACGATGGAAAAACTCATTCCCGCGTGGCGCAAGGTCGCAGCGGCGGCTGTCTCTTACGGCGTTCCGGCGCCCGCGATGACGGCAGCGCTCAGCTATTTTGACGGCTACACCACTGAGCGTCTGCCCGCAAATCTCTTACAGGCGCAGCGCGACTATTTCGGTGCACATACCTATGAGCGGCTCGATAGCCCCAGAGGCGAGTTCTTCCACACCAACTGGACCGGCCACGGCGGCAATACCGCCGCAAGCACCTACAATGCGTAAATAAAACCACTGTTGGTTTCGAAAAAAGGCTGCCACCCAAATTTGGGGTGGCAGCCTTTTTCTTACAATCATTTTACATTCCGCTGCATACCGACTTTACATGGCTCTGGTATACTGGCCCACGTACAGAAAAGAGGAACGGTATGGAAATACGTCTGCATGGAATTACGAAGCGCTTTGAGAAAAAGCAGGTCATACGGCCGACATCTCTCACGATTGACAGCGGCAGCTTCACGACGCTGCTCGGTCCCTCTGGCTGCGGCAAGACGACGCTTCTGCGGATGATCGCTGGGCTGGAAACGCCGGACGCGGGTGAGATTTATTTTGACGGCACGTGCGTATTTTCCCGGGAGAAGCGAATCAATCTGCCGCCGGAAAGGCGAGGCCTTGGCTTTGTGTTTCAGGATTTTGCGCTCTGGCCGCATATGACGGTGTTTGAAAACGTTGCGTTCGGCCTGCGCGCGAGGAAAGATACGAAGGACCTTCAGACCAGAGTACGCGAGGCGCTTCGCGTGGTGCATCTGGAGGATTTTGAAGTGCGCTAGCAAGCGAAATGTGTCGGTTATATCAAAGCTTGTTCCGCAAATATACAATTGGCAACAAAATATCAAGATAAGCGGCACTCTTGCTCTGCGCAAAAGTGCCGCTCATTTTCTCAACTTTCTCTATCAGCTTTTTTAATAGTGCGAACTGCATAGATTGACGCACCGACAACGGTCCCTGCCAGTAAACTGCAAATTCTAACTAATTGGCCAAGGGTTAACCATTCGTTCGTACCCAAAAAATTTGTTATTCCAATGATCAATAGTGATGCGATAATGGATATTTTCAACGACATGTTAACTTTTCCTATCATGCCTCGCCATTCTCCCACAGCGTAACTTTATAGGCAATCCTGCTAACGGATGTGCCTGCGTAGTCTGCTTGCGGCCATAATTCCATGTCATACATGAGAACACTCTTCTCGATTGTTACAAAAGCGCCTTTATTTTTGTGCACATATTGATTCTCCTTATAAGAAGCGCACATGGAATGTGGATCATAGCTCTGAAAACTGGTAAGAATATCCAGGAAGATAACTGCATCATCATTGATGTTCCTGACAGAGGAAGATGTTGCAAATGCCATTGTAGGAAGCGAGAACACCATTACCAACGTCAAGCACAGACTCACAATTCGTTTCATAAATATCCCTTTCTCTTAATAATTCACATATCCGGACACGCTGACTGCCTTGGACGAATTATTCTGCACCGCAAAAGTATAGTTTCCACGTTCGTCAACTTTGATTGTCTCATCAAAGCTTCCGTCGTCGGCATTGAGATAATAGAAATATCCGTCCGGTGCGATCAGGCCAAAATCTACGCTTGCAGAAAACGGTGTATATGTTGCCTTGATTGTCACGGTCTCTCCTGCTTCCAGCGGGAAACTACTGCTCGCTTTTACGAGCGCTCCACCGGGGACATCCATGCTGAACCGTCCCGTTGCGCGGGCAACATTCGCTTTCGTGTGCGGCTCTGACTCTGCGGCCATAGCGGTCATACTGACACTATTTAAGCAGATCACGAGGACCAGCAGCAGAGAAAAGAATTTTTTTGCTTTCAAATCGTTTCTTCACCTCCAATCACCACTCTAAATCAAATTCTGTCGCTGCGTTCGGCTCCACCACCCTCCTTTGAATATCGTCGATCGGAATGCAATTGTCTTGGCTTCCAGTGTGCGTCCATATGAAAATAGCTGCGATCAAAGCGAACAGCGCCAGCACAATAGCGGCCCATTTTGCTATGCTTTTCTTCCGCTGTTTTGCCTGTTCTGCTGGTTCCGATTCCGGACATGTATATGCTGTCAGCTTGTCAGGGACAGGCTCATCTGTGCCGCTGCACAGCCAATCCAGCGACACGGTATAGATTTTTGCCAGCGCAGACAGTTTATCCGTGGAAGGCCGCGACTGTCCGCTCTCCCAGAGGGAGACGGCCTGCCGGGATACATTCAGCTTTTCGGCGTTGTCTGCCTGCGTCAGTCCGGCCGCTTTTCGCGCCTGTGTCAGTTTTTCAGCAAGTGTCATATTGTTTCTCTCCTGTCTGATTGTATGAAATATCGCAATTTTTGTAAACCAAGAACTGCTTGCTTTTGCGCAAGTATCGCTTGCTCTTTGAATCATTTCGCAAATTCAAATGGTAGTTAATTAACATAACACCATTATAAGAAAATAACAGAGGAAGTCAAGGAGGAGGCCAGAAGTCGTCCGGCGCGAACAAAGCTGTCGACCGTCGGACAAATTGCCGCATGGCTGTGGGTGCTTCTCGTTGTGCTGGTTGCGATCGGCGTGCCGTATTTTTCAATCATCGCCACGTCTCTCATCAGGCTCCGGGGCTACGGGTTAGCGGCCGGAAACTTCACGCTGGACCACTACAAAGAGCTTCTGCAGACACCGAAGGCACTCGCGTCCATCTGGAAGAGCCTGTTTCTCGCAGTCGCATCTGCAACGATCTGCTCCATGCTCGGTACAGCAGTCGTGGTTATGGTGCGCAAATCGAGGGGCTTTTTCAAAAAGGCGCTGGAAGGACTCAGTCTGCTTCCGGAAATGCTGCCGAGCATCGTGCTGGTCATCGGGCTCATGTTGTTTTGGAACTGGGCTTACAAGGTGCTTCCGATTTATAACACGATCTGGATCATGGTGCTGGCCTACGTGGTTCTGTATCTTCCCTACACGGTGCAGTATGTGACCTCCGCCTTTACCCAGATCAACGACAGCCTCTTGCAGGCGGGACGGGTCTTCGGCGGTACGCCTTCGTATGTGTTCCGGCGCGTTACGCTTCCGATGATCTCGCGCGGCATTTTTGCCGGGCGATGATGATCTTCATCATCGCCTTCCGTGAGCTTGTGACGGCGAGCCTCATCGCGCCGCCGAATACCTTGGTCGTTTCAACGTATATTAACCGCGAGTTTGAGCAGGGGAGCGTGTCGAGCGGCTGCGCGATGGCCGTTTTGTGTGTGTTGATTACAACCACAGCGCTTCTCGTATGCAACCGCCTTGCCGGGAAACGGAAGGGCGCGTAGTACGGCGGCGTTTTTCCACAAGATGCTTGTGCAGAAACCGGGCGGGGTGTATAATTAGTTTTGCGTTTCCCCTTTGGCATCCAATCGATGCTGCCGGGAAAGGATATGCGCGGCATTTTGTGCGGCTGGCGGTGGGGTGATGCACGCATTTTTGCCTCGGCGTGATCTCGCACGAGAATATGCAGCATAATAATATCACAATTTGAACGGGACGCAGGAGGGGGAAAAACGTGTATTTTGCATACGGAGAACGAGAGCTTTCCTATTTGCGGCAGAAAGACAAGCGCCTCGGCAGCGTCATGGACCGCATCGGGCATATCGACCGCGCCGTGGATCCGGACCTTTTCTCATCCGTTGTTCACCACATCATTGGACAGCAGATCTCCACGAAAGCGCAGGCAACCATCTGGCAGCGAATACACGATACGCTTGACAGCATCAACGCCGAAACCATTCTGAAAGCAGGCGTTCCTGCATTGCAGGCGCTTGGTATGACGTTCCGTAAGGCAGAATATATCACGGATTTTGCCGAAAAGGTCCACACAGGCACATTTGATCTGAACGCTGTGGAGTGCATGAACGATGAAGACGCGATCCGGGCGCTCAGCAGCCTCAAAGGAATCGGCGTCTGGACGGCAGAGATGATTCTGCTTTTTTGTATGCAGCGCCCGGATATCTTCAGCTACGACGATCTTGCCATCCGGCGCGGGCTTCGTATGGTCTATCACCACCGGGAAATTGACCGCGAACGGTTCGAAAGATATCGCAGACGGTTCAGCCCGTATGGAAGCGTGGCAAGCCTGTATCTCTGGGCCGTGGCCGGCGGTGCGATCCCGGAAATGCAGGATTACAAACCGAAAAACGGAGGATGATAGCGTGACATTTATACAGCATTACGATTCGCCGCTTGGCGGTATCCTGCTGGCGGCGGACGAGATCGGACTGACCGGCTTGTGGTTCGATGGGCAGAAATATTTTGCGCGCGGACTGTCTTCGGAGCGGGAGGAACGGGAGCTGCCGGTTCTGCTTGAGGCGAAGCGCTGGCTGGACATTTATTTTACCGGAAAGGAGCCGGACTTTCTGCCGCCGCTGCACCCCGTTGGCTCTGCGTTCCGGCAGTTGGTGTGGGAGCTCCTGCTACAGGTTCCCTACGGAAAGACCACAACCTACGGCGAGATCGCGTGCAAACTCGCAGAAAAACAGAAGCTTCCCCGAATGTCCGCGCAGGCCATCGGCGGTGCGGTGGGGCACAATGAGATATCCATCATCATTCCCTGTCACCGGGTCGTCGGCACGAACGGGAGTCTCACGGGCTACGCCGGGGGCATTGACAAAAAGGTGAAGCTGCTGGAGCTGGAGCATGCCGATATGCGCGGTTTTTTTGTGCCGAAGAAAGGCACGGCGCGATAACGAAATCTTCCGATGAGACCGCTAAAAACAGATCGAGCATATTTGCCTTGCAAAAATGCCTGCCTTGCGCTATGATTTTCCGGAGGTGATCGTATGGAACTGCGCGTCTTACGCTATTTTCTCGCGGTGGCGCGGGAGGAGAATATCACAAAAGCGGCGGCGCTCCTGCATGTGACGCAGCCGACCCTTTCCCGCCAGCTCATGCAGCTGGAGGAGGAACTCGGCGTCAAGCTCTTTCGCCGCAGTCAGTACCGTGTTGTCCTGACGGATGACGGGATGCTGCTGCGCCGTCGGGCGCAGGAGATCGTGGAGTTGGCGGACAAGGCCGAACGGGAGCTGCAGCATCTCGATGCGGAACTGACGGGCGAGATCGCTATCGGCTGTGGCGAATCCGTGGGCATGACCTTTCTCTCGGAACACATTCGTGCGTTCCGCAGGCTGCACCGTCAAGTGCAGTTCCGTATTTACAGCGCCAACGCCGACGATGTGAAGGAGCGCATTGAAAAGGGGCTGCTGGACATGGGGCTTCTGACCGAGCCGGTGGACATTGGCCGATATGCTTTTCTGCGAACGCCGCAAAAGGACCGTTGGGGCGTACTGCTGCCAAAAGAGCATCCGCTGGCACAGAAAAGCACGGTCACGCCGAACGATTTGTTGGGTGTTCCGCTTCTTCTTAGCAGCCGCGAAAGCGTCCGCAACGAGCTTGCGGGGTGGTTCGGCGATACATACGACAAAATCGAAGTTGCAGCCACATTTAACCTGATTTTGAATGCGGCAAACATGGTAAAAAACGGTGTAGGCGCGGCGCTGTGCTATGATTTTGGAAATCTCTCTGATGCGCTGGAATTTGTGCCGCTTTCTCCAAAGCTGGAAACCGGAACGGTGTTGGCGTGGAAGAAGGATCAGACCTGCTCACCGGCGGCGGATCAATTTCTCGACTTTCTCAAAAATGCGATTTAAGCATTTATGTTTTCTCAAAATGGGTATTCGACATAGCAGAAAAAGCGTTATACAATACAGGCATCCAGAGAGGGTGCCTGTACTTTTTATGTTCGGGAGTTGATCGGATGACGCAGCAGGAAGCAAGCGAGTGCTACAATATCCCGGTTTCCATCTTGCAGGAGTATGAGAGCTGGGGACTGTGCGACGCAGTCAAAAAAGTGATGGGTGTATGGCAATACGATGACGAAGATTTGGAGTGGCTCAGTACCATTCTGACGCTGCACGACATTGGCTTTACCACCGAAGAAGCAGAAACCTATATGCGCCTGCTTCTGGAGCAGCCGGACAGCACCAAAAAACGGCTGCGGATGATGGAAGAAAAGCGAAACAAAACCTTAGGGTGTATCAGGCCGTAAAGCAGCTTTGCGTCGGTGGAGAGCGTTTTGAACCTTTTGCTGCGCACCAACAATCTGGGAATCCGGAAGTAGCTGAACTGTTCGGATTCTTCACCGTAAAAGTAGGAGAAATTGACTTGTGTTTGCATGAAAATCACCTCGATATGCGGAATTTTGGAAATAAAAAATGGACATTCACGTTTTTACATAAATGTCCAATTTAGCAGCTCTTTACGAACTTTTTATTCAATTTTTGCGGGGGGTATGGCTGAAGTGGGTACAACCGCTGGGGGCGCAAAATAACGGCGATATGTCAAAAACATCAAAAAGGTTATGAAAAAGGCTTGTTTTCATTTGAAAACAAGCCTTTTTGGTGGAGATAAGCGGGATCGAACCGCTGACCTCATGACTGCCAGCTGCGATCTGTTCGTGATATTGTATGTTTTTTCGTCTAATCCGTCCGTTCGGTCAGCGAAAAGTGCGGGATTTTGCAAGGTTTTATCCATTGCGCCCATACGCTTTCGCGCACACCTGGGTCACAATCTGGGTCAGGGGGTGCGGCTGTATTTTGGCAACCCGTGTACTGATACGATCAATTTTTTTTAGCAACTTCTCTTGAAATTTCAAGATAATTATATAACGTGTATTTTGAAATACTGAGTGCTTCACAGATGCGCTGACCGGATTTTGTAATTAAAAAAGCGCCATGCTCGTCAAGAAAATGGATATATGCAATTTTATCTTCCTTCGTCATCAGAGCAGTGTTCTTTCCGATTGAGAGTTGTGCTTGACTGATCAAATAATCCAGCATGTCATTTACGTTCCCCTTACCGAGGCTTGCGTTTGTTGAAGCGTCAGAAGGAATTTGCATTTTGCTTTGTAGCACACGCTCAAATTCGGTATATTTTGTAATATCTTCATTAATGGCAATGCAAACAGTAGGCGTTCCTTGCGTATCGCGCAAAAATAGCGTGGAGGAACGAACAGTCCGTCCATCCTTTGTGAAAGAGATATTCTGATAAAAATTATCATCAGAATTATTTTCTGTTCCACGGAGGACCTGCAGACCAAGAATATCTCCAGTATCGCCAATCTGTCTTCCTGTAATTTCTCCGTTTCGAATATCGACAATGGTATGCTCGTAATTCAATGTTAGATCATGAACTACAAATTCAACGCTAGATCCGAAATGCGCTTCCAATAGGTCCAAAATCTGATGAATCCAAGGCTGCATAGAGCAATAATTCATTGCAAAGTCTCCCACGTCATAATCCTCCAAAGTCAATATATGTAGTTACTATTATAATAGCATGTCGTAGAACAAAAATAAAGTAAGAATTTTAACGAAAAATATGAAAATAATATTGACAAGAAAAAGAAAGCGTTGTATGATATGAACATAAAAAAATTCTGAAAACAATAAAAAAATCAAACACAATGTAAGATGATGGGGCTTGAATACATGGGCGAATACTATCGAAATTATGCACAGGTCAATTTGAATCACATTAGAAACAATCTTGAATTAGTACGGGCAACAATCAAAAAAGGATGCAAACTGATGGTTGTTCTGAAGGCAAATGCGTATGGACATGGTATCGAGCAATGCGCAATTGCATGCAGGAATGCGGATATGTTTGCAGTGGCAACGTTACAAGAGGCGTTGATGATTCGGCGCACAGGTCTCCGGACGCCAGTATTGCTCCTTGGTCCCGTCGATCCGAACGAGATAAATACGGTTTGTCAAAATGAATTAACACTGACAATAAGCTCTGTTTCTTATGCAGAGCAGATACAGCGGGAATGCGAGCGAAGTGGTCAGTCGGTCTTGTGCCATGTGAAGGTCGATACAGGCCTGAACCGAACCGGCATTCGCTGCCGGACATTCTCTGTAGAGAATGCTTGCGAAGAAGCAGGGCGTATTTTTAAAATGCCTTCATTAAAGATCGAAGGGGTGTATACGCATTTTGCTTGCGCTGGATCTGAGAATTTGGATGACCAAGCTTTTACGCAAACGCAATATTCTACATTTGTAAGCTTTTGCGAACGCATGGAACATCTTGGGTTTTCGCTGGGACTGCGCCATTGCTGCAGCACTTCCGCGTTTCTTACACATCCGGAAATGGAACTGGATATGGTACGGACTGGCATGACTGTTTTGGGTCAATGTATTTCCGACGAATATCGCAAACGGCTCGGGCTTCTGCCGGCAATTTGCTGGCGTGCGCGCGTTTTACAAATCCATGATGTACCGCAGGGAGAGAGCGTCAGTTATGATCGCATGTATCGCACTGAAAAAGCGATAAAGATTGCCGTTATAGCAGCAGGATATGCAGACGGCTATAAACAGAATTACTCGAATCGTTCGAGAGTTCTTTTGAACGGCGTTTACGCTCCGGTTATCGGGAAAATATGCATGGACTACTTTATGGCAGATATCAGCAAGGTGCCAGACGTAAAAGAAGGCGATTACGCAATTCTACTTGGCGTGGATGGGGAAAATGAAGTCAGCGCGATGGAACTTGGCGGTGTGAATCAGACAGCGCCGGGCGATGTAACATGTGCAATTTCCGCACGGGTTCCGCGCATTTATTTTCCGGCGCTCCTGGAGTGAGTGGAACTGAGATGCGAAAATCTCCGCAAATGATAATACAATCAATAACTGCTTAAAGCAGAAAAACAGGAGGAAAAAATGAAAAGAACAATTGCGTGTTTGATGGTAGCTGTAATGCTTCTGGTATCGCTGATGGGCTGTGCTGGAAAAGAAGCGGCAAGCGATGACAGCCAGGGCAGTCCGGTGACTTCAGCCGAAGAGCGTGAAACGGAAGCAACTGAGGCAGCTGAAGCAACTGAGGCAACCGAAGCAACTGAGGCTACAAAAGTTAGTTCGGATTCGTTTGATGCCTTTGTCAGACCCAAAACCCTTGCGGAAGGCGAAACGTTCCGTATGGGAGCCATCACAAAAGATGTTTCTGCGGAATCAATCAAGAGAATTGATCACCAGCTTCAGATCGAGTGCGCACATCGTGGTTGGGACTACGTGCCTGTCTATTATGAAACAGAGGCGAACTACAACGATGCGTTTATGAGCCTGATCAACCAAAACGTCCATGCAATCGTTCTAATTAACCCAATGTCGGTGGAAACGCACGTAGACCTCTACAAGACGGCAAGAGAGATGGAAATTGGCGTTTACAGCATTATTGGATCAATTGACCAGGGCATTATCACGGATATTGGCATTCCAGGCTCTGTTGCAACAATGCAGTTGCTGTATCGTGTGGGCATTGACTACAACTGGGATCTTGACATTGCTGCGATTCGCTGCGACAGCCAGCTCGCATCGAGTGAGCGTATGTTCCCTGTTATTGGCTATCTGGAAGGCGAGTTCCGCCCCAACATGAAGCTTGTTGTTACAGATGACGTATCTGCGCTGCTGACGTCTCTTGGAAGTTCCATGATGGCAGGTCAGGAAATGGCTCGCACGTGGCTGCAAAAATATGGTGATGAGATTAACTGCATTTTCTCTTATGGCGACAACGGCGCAATGGGCGCTGCAGAAGTTATCAAGGCAAATGGTGACCCGAACGGTGAAAAATGCTTTGTGATCGGTATTGATGGCGGCAAACAGAGCTGGGCGTATATCCGCGATGACTCTCCGCTTAAGTATAGCTATGCACAACCGATGGAGCTGTTTGCACATCAAGTGTCGGAGCTTGTTCGCCAGATTCAAATTGAAGGCATGAATCCGGGGGATCCGGGATGCCTTCTTGATAAGGCAGGAAATGCGATTTACACAGAGGGAAGCATTGTGACAAAAGACAATGTCCCTGCAATTGGTACATCGATTCATTGCGCATTTGACTACTATGATGCCTCCGTTACAGGTGAAGAGGCATGGTGGGACTGGACGGATGGTCCTGGAATTTACATGGTTGAAGCTTACGAAGGTTAACAACTCGGGGCTACCTCAAGAAGGAACTTTGAGGTAGCCCCTTTGCAAGCTTGATATGGGAGAATGATTATGAAACAAGCTGTTTTGGAAGTGAAAGGATTAACGAAATACTTCGGCGATGTTGCTGCAAATAAAGACATATCTTTATCACTGGATAAGCATGAAATCCTGGCGATTGTAGGAGAAAACGGCGCGGGCAAGAGCACGTTTTGCAAAATGCTGACTGGTATTTATCATCCGGACAAGGGAAGCATTGCTGTAGAAGGAGAAGAAGTCCGGTTTCAGACACCGGCTGATTCTATATCGCGTGGAATTAGTATGGTCTATCAGGAGAGAAATCTTGTGGGTATGTTGACAGGCGCTCAGAACATTTGCCTGGGACATGAGCCGTGCCGCAGTGGACTGATTGACGGAAAAGGACTAAACTCGTTGGCCGAGCAAATCAAGCACGACCTTGGGCTGAACGTTGACCTGAATACGCCGGTTGAGCAGATGGGCGCAGGGGAACAACAGCTTATTGAAATCATGCGCGCCTTACGCACCAACCCCAAAATTCTGATCCTGGATGAGCCGACGGCATCACTCGGACAAGGAGAAATTGAACCGTTTTTGCAATTCATTCAGCGTATTAAATCAGAACGAGAAATCGCTATTATTTTCATTTCTCATAAATTCGAAGAAGTCTATGAAATTGCCGATAAGATTGCTGTTTTCACAGATGGACAAAATGTTCTGTTTGCTCCGTCGAACGAGTTGACGCAGGAAATGTGTATCGATGCGATGCTGCGTCAGGATAAAATTAAGCCGTTAATAATTTCACAAACACCGACCAAGGACAAACAGCCGCTGCTTGAGGTGGAAGAAATTCATTACGGGGGAAAAGTACATAATATTTCAGTTAAAGCATACCCGGGTGAAGTCGTTGGATTTTATGGTCTCGTTGGAGCTGGACGAACGGAATGCATGCAATGCTTGTTCGGCCTTCGATATTCTAAAAATATCCATTATTTTTTCAACGGTAAGGAAATCACCAAGCCGAAGCCACGGCAGATGATCCAGGAAGGCATGATCTTAACGCCAGAAAAGCGAATGGAGGGCTTATTCCGTGGGCTTTCTCTAACAGACAATATCTGCAATCTCTTTTTGGATGAATTACTGTCGAACCGATTCTTGAAAATCATTGACAGGAAGAAGAGCAATGCCTTTGCAGAGCAGGTTCTTTCTGACAACAGCGTGAAATACAGAAACGTTTCTCAGCCAATCATTTCTCTCAGCGGCGGAAACATGCAGAAGATCATCATAGGAAGGTCTGTTGCGCTAAAGGGGATCAAATTGATGATTATTGATGAGCCGACAACAGGCATGGACATCGGGGCCAAATATCAGGTCTATCAAAAGCTGCGGACATTAACGCAGGAGAAAAATCTATGCATTATGATGGTTTCGTCAGAACTGGACGAGTTGTTTGCAGTGTGCGACAGGCTTTATGTTTTTGCAAATGGAGACTGCGTAGATCATTTTGAACGTGACGAGTTCGATAAAAAGAGAATTGTAGAAACTGCAGTCAGGGGGAGAAAACTATGAGGAAGGTTGAGAATGCTCTTTCAAAACAGGGACATGATTGCAAAAAACCGGAAACGGTAGGGCAATGGATACTCTGCCATTTCCTGCTTCTGGTGGGTTTGGGGTTGGCTCTTTTATTTTATGTGTTGAATCCAAATGTTTTTTCCTCCTTTGGAATAACATCAATTTTGTCAACGGCATCTATACAGGGCATTATTGCACTTGGACTTATGATGGAACTGACAACAGGAAATTTCGACTTGTCCATTGGAGCTACAGCTGGCTTTTCAGCGGCTGTTCTTGGCGCAATTATGGCCAACGCTAGCCCAAACTGGTATATTCCGGCAGTATTTATTGCACTTGCAGCGGCCGTGCTTGTGGGACTGCTTAACGCCTTTATCACAGTTAGAATTGGGGTACCGGCATTTGTCGGAACCATGGCTATCCGATCGTTGTTGAGCGGAGCAATTTCGTTTCTAACAAATAATACAATCTTCTATTCTAACAATTGGGGCGAAACATATAAGCTGCTGGGTCAGGGGAAAATTCGAAATGTTATTCCGTATTGCTGCCTGATTTTTCTGGTAATCTGTGTTGCGTGCTATATTTTTCTCGAGCATACGAAAACAGGCCGTTATATCTATGCTACAGGCGCGAATCGGTCAGCGGCAAAAAATGTCGGAATTCCGGTCGTCAGAATGCAGGTGCTCTCCTTTGCAATTGGAGCGCTTTTAGCCGGTATTGGCGGAATTCTGCACTCATCCAGAAACTTTCAGACATCCGTTCAGATGGGAATAGATTTGCAGCTTCCAGCCCAGATTTGCTGTTTACTTGGCGCAACGTATAAAACACCTGGAAAATATAATGTTCCGGGCTGCGTCGTTGGAATCCTTTTGACAACAATAATTACAAATGGCGTATATGGTACAATCGGCAGTTCCATTTATATCAAGAGCCTTGTTGAAGGTCTTGTTTTCATGACTGCAATCGGAATCATTGCGACGATTCGGCAGGAAGGTCTGCCAAAAGTCAAATTTGACATTTAAGGAGGTTGTGTATTGTGAACGAAGCTCATTCAACTGCACAAAACAGGCCGCTGGCTCGTACATCCGTAAATGTATTCGGTCGCTGGTGGTTGCTGATCTTAACCGCATCAATGACTCTGTTTTTTGGTCTGATGCAGCCAAATTTTTTACGTGCAAATAATCTTCTGGGCATCTTAAGCAATGCCTGCCTTGCTGCAATTGCAGGCTGTGGTCTGACGTGTGTCATGGCAACAGGGGAAGTGGATTTTTCCGCTGGATCTGCAATGACGATTGCCGCATGTACTATGTCGGTACTCCTTGACTCCAGAATTCTTAACAATTATGTTGGCGCCATGTTTGTGGGGATTCTTGCCGCTACTTTAATGGGAGTTTTTAATGCCTTTTTGCATTTAACTGTAGGCATTCCGGCTTTTCTTGCGACGCTAAGTTCGTCGTTGGTTGTAAAAGGAATCGCGTACTGGATCACTGATGGTACAACGCTTTATCGCGTCTGGGATAGCGATGTCTATACATATCTTGGACAGCATTATTTGTTTGGCATTTTTCCCATGCCGTTTGTCGTTTTGGTGTGTGTTGGTGCGATCATCCTGTTCTTGCTTGAATTTACAAAACTTGGGAAGATTTTGTTCGCAATTGGATCAAACCAAACGGCATGTGATTATATGGGTATTCAGACAAAAAAGTATAAACTGATTGCCTTTATTATGTCTGCAACCATGTGTGGAATCAGCGGTATTATTCAGGCCTCAATGTCAAATGGAGCAGGCCCCAATATGGCAGAGAGCTACCAGCTTTTGGCGGTTATGGTTACTGTAATGGGTGGAACGTTCCTGAAAAAGGGAATATTCAATGTTCCCGGAACACTTTTAGCAGCAGTTCTGGTGACTTTGGTAACAAATGGAATGATCATGATGGAGGCGAGCACATGGCTGAAATATACTGTAGAGGGCCTTATGATGATCAGTTCTGTAATTATTGTAACGCTGCTTCGTCGTCAATCGGAAAGGGTTTAATGGAAGACTTGATCTTTGTTAAACCAATTGCTCAAATACTGCCACAAATTCTGGAATGCGATTGGCTTTGAGTTTGGTACAGAGATCATAGAGGGAGAAAGCAAAATGCAAAAATGTGACATTCTGGTAAGGAACGTTCGTGTTTTGACTCCGCAGTACGATATTGCTGATGATCAGTATATTGCGATCTGTGACAATAAGATTGTAGCTGTGGGGAATGATTCGCAGTGTCTGTTTGCTTCTGATACTATTATAAGAGGCAACGGGAAACTTGCAATGCCGGGACTAGTGGATAGCCATGTTCATGCCTGCCAGTATCTGTTGCGAGGCAGATTGGCGGATGAGTATCCGATGGTATGGACCAGGATACTGGTTCCGTTTGAAAGCTCGCTGACAGAGCGAGAATGCTACATTTCCGGTAAATTAACGTATCTTCAACAGATTAAATCCGGAATTACAACAGGGATTGAGGCAGGCGGAAACCATATGCATTCTGTGGCCGAGGCTGCCATTGAATCTGGCATTCGTGCTGTGCTGACAAGATCAACAATGGATCAGGGCGCGTTTATCCCGGCATCCTGGCAACAGACCGCGAATGAATGCATTTCGCGAACAGAGGCTCTGTACCGCGACTATAATGGTGCGGGAGATGGGAGACTGCAGGTATGGTATGCGATGCGGCAGATTATGAGTTGCAGTCCGGCACTGTTGGAAGCAATTGCTGCAAGGTCGGCCGAACTCGGTGTGGGTGTGCATGCTCATTTGGCTGAACACAAAGATGAGATCAGTTATTGCTTGCAGAATTTCAAAAAACGTCCCATTGAGGTGCTGGAGCAGTTTGGGCTCGCAAACGAACGACTTGTCTGTGCACACAATGTTCTGCTCTCTGAACGAGACATGGATCTTTTAGCACAGTGCGGCGCACGGCTATGCCACTGCCCGCGAGCAAATCTTGGCAATCATGGGATTCCAAAAACGCCAGCGCTGCTGAACCGAGGAATTTCCATTGGAATTGGCAGCGACGGAGCATCTGGCTGCAATCTGGATTTGTTTGAAGAACTACGCCTGCTGCGTTTTACAGTGCAGGCATCACAGGGACTTGCAATATTTGATCCGGTTGTTTTGACGATAAAGGAACTCTTAAACATGCTGATTTGGGGTGGTGCACGGGCTGCTCGCATGGAAGACCGGATTGGACGCATTCAGGAAGGCTATCTTGCTGATATTATTTTAATAAATGTGATGCAGCCGCATATCTGGCCAACCAGCAGTTTGATCAATGTGCTTGTTGAAGGTGTTCGCGCCAGCGATGTTACAGACTCAATCATCAACGGAAAGGTTGTTATGAGAAATCGAGAAGTTCTTACGTTGGATGAAGAGAAAATTTTACATGATGCGGAAACTTATAGACAGGAGATATTTTCGCGGATCAATGTTTAAGGGCGTGTATAGCCGAGTGGAACAGACCTTGATAAAACTTTGAAAATGATAACGACATTTTATGAGGAAGCTACAAGTATGGTGTATATAAATGACAGAAATGTATTGTGTCAGATAAGAGAAGCGGCAATCGTGCCGGTTGTCGTATTGGACGACGCAAAAGATGCGGTCGCGACGGCGAAGGCTTTGCTGACCGGCGGCGTGGACGTGATGGAAATCACGTTCCGTACGGCGGCGGCTGCGGATTCGATCAAGGCAGTCGCGGAAAACTGCCCCGACATGTTAGTTGGCGCAGGAACGGTCATCACGCTCGAACAGTGCAAAAAGGCTGTCGAGTGCGGCGCGAAGTTCATCGTTGCCCCCGGCTTTGACGAGGAAGTCGTCCGCTGGTGCGTGGAAAACGGCGTTGCCGTGACGCCCGGCTGCGTGACGCCGACGGAAATCATGGCGGCGATGAAGCTGGGACTCAAGGTCGTAAAGTTCTTCCCGGCTGGCGTTTACGGTGGTCTATCTGCCATGAAGGCGCTCTCGGGTCCGTTCGGCGGGATCAAGTTCATTCCGACCGGCGGCGTCAACGGGCAGAACATCGGCGAGTTCATCGCCGCGCCGTTCATCCACGCAGTCGGCGGCAGCTGGGTCTGCCCGAAGGCGGACATTGCAGCCGGTAATTTTGAGAAGATCACAAAGCTCTGCAAGGAAGCAAGAGCCGCTGCGCTGGGGTTCGAGGTAGCGCACGTCGGCGTCAACTGCGAAGATGCCGCAGCAGCGTCCGCGGTCTGCGAGAAGCTGAACGAAGCGTTTGACCTGCCGGTCAAAGACGGCAGCTCTTCGATGTTTGCTTCGAGCGGCATCGAGGTCATGAAGACCATGTTCAAGGGGAAGAACGGTCATATTGCAATCCGCACCAACTCTGTGGAGCTGGCGGTGGCAGAGCTTGCAAAGAAGGGCTTTGCATATGACGAAAGCTCGGCAAAGTACAAAAACGGCCGTATGACAGTTGCATACCTCAAAGATGAGTTCGGCGGCTTTGCCGTGCATCTGCTGCAAAAGTAAGGAGGGGCGAAGATGAAAGTTCTGACATTTGGTGAAATTATGCTCCGCCTGAAAGCGCCGGGACACGAGCGCTTCTTCCAGAGCCCGATGCTTGAGGCGACCTTCGGCGGCGGCGAAGCCAACGTGGCAGTGAGCCTTGCAAATTATGGAATGGACGCAGAATTTCTGACCGTTCTGCCGAAAAACGACATTGCAGACGCCTGCATCCGCGAGCTGCGCTACTTTGGCGTGGACACAAAGAAAATCGTCCGCGGCGAGGGTCGTATGGGTATCTATTACTTGGAGGGCGGCGCAAACCAGCTGCCGAGCAAGGTCGTCTATGACCGTGCGTATTCCTCCATCGCGCTGGCAAAGCCCGGCGATATCGACTGGGACAAAGCGTTCGAGGGTGTGGATTGGTTCCATATCACGGGTATTACGCCCGCAATTTCTGAATCCGCGATGGAACTCAGCCTGGAATCTGTGAAGGAAGCCAAGAAACGCAACATCACGGTCTCCTGCGACCTCAACTACCGCAAGAACCTCTGGAAATACGGCAAGAAGGCGTCTGAGGTTATGCGGGAGCTTGCCAAGTACGTCGATGTGGCGATCGCCAACGAAGAAGACGTGCAGAAGTCGCTGGAAATTACGGTCGATGTCAATGTTGAATCCGGCGAGCTGGACCGCGAAAAGTATCGTGCGCTCGGCAATAAGGTCCTGGAAAGCTATCCGAACATGAAGTGCATCGCCATCACACTGCGGGAGAGCCACAGCGCCGACTGGAACGGCTGGGCAGCGTGCCTGAACGACGGCAAGGACTTTTATGTGTCCAAGAAGTACGAAATTCGGGATATTATCGACCGTGTTGGCGGCGGCGACTCGTTTGCAGGCGGCCTGATCTACGGCCTGAACCAGTATGAGGACAAGCAGTCTGCGCTCGAGTTTGCAGTTGCGGCCAGCTGTCTGAAGCACAGCGTCATCGGCGACTTTAACCGCGTCGGCGTTTCTGACGTGGAAAAGCTCATGGGCGGCGACGGCACCGGCAGAGTGCAGAGATAAAAAGGAGAGCATCAGCATCATGGAATGGATCAATGAAAAAGCCAAAACTCTGAAGCAGGGCGCCATCCGCGCCATGTTCGACCGCGCGAACACCATGACCGGCGTCATCAGTCTCGGCATTGGTGAGCCGGATATGCCGACGCCGAAGCTGGTCTGTGAGGCCTGCAAGGAAGCGCTCGACAAGGGCATCACGCATTATACGCCGAACGCCGGTACGCTCTCGTTCCGTCAGGCCATCGCCGAAAAGTCCTATCTGAAGGATCTGCACTACGACCCGAACACGGAGATCATCATCACCAACGGTGGCATGGGCGCGCTGAGTCTCCTGTTCCTCATCCTGCTGAACAAGGGTGATGAAATCCTCATTCAGGATCCGCAGTGGCTGAACTATGTGGCGCAGGTCGCATACTGTGACGGCACGGCGGTCCGCGTCCCCACGGATCTGAAGCATAACTTTGAAATGCAGCCGGAGACCATCGAAAAGCTCATCACGCCGCACACCAAGGCGCTGATGATCAACACCCCGAACAACCCCACCGGCTCCGTTATGACGCGCGAGACGCTGGCAAAGATCGCGGAGCTGGCCGTCAAGCACGACCTGATGGTCATCTCCGATGACGTCTACAACACCCTGCTCTACGCCGGAGAAGAGGCACCCTGCATTGCCTCGTTCCCAGGCATGAAGGAGCGCACGATCATTGTCAACAGCTTCTCGAAGTCCTATGCGATGACCGGCTGGCGCATCGGCTTTGTCGCGGCCCCGGCGGAGATCGTCGACCGTATGACCAAGTGCCAGGAGAACTTCAACGCCTGCGCCAACGCCCCCGGCCAGTACGCGGCGACCGTCGCGCTCGACCATCCGGAGCTGTGCGAAGAACTGCGTCAGGTCTTTGAGCGCCGCCGCAGTATCCTGCTTGACGGCCTTGCCAAAATCGACGGCATCCGCTGCAACCGCCCGAACGGCGCGTTCTATGTCTTTGCCGATATCAGCAGCTTCGGTTTGAGCAGCGTCGAGTTCTGCAACCGCCTGCTTGATGAGCAGAAGGTCGTCTGCATTCCGGGCAGCGCCTTTGGCGAATGCGGCGAAGGCTTCATCCGTATCGCATATACCTGCTCGGATGAGAACCTGCATGAGGCGCTCCGCCGCATCGATGCCTTCTGCAAATCACTCTGATATTTTCTTTTCCATTTTGCCCCTTTTTCCGCTCCTGCCGACGGCAGGCTCACAGCGCTGTACCTGAATGATTGACTGCGTTGAGCGTTCCTGTGCAGCGCTGTGCTGCATTTGAACTTATTGCTTTGAAAGGAAAATGTTCTATGGCACAGGATCTCTGCGCGCGGCTGCGCGAGAAAAAGCTCATTTCGATCGTCCGCGGCGCACCGACGGAAAAGATCACAAAGATCGCGGACGCGATCTACCGCGGCGGCTTCCGCTTCATGGAGATCACGTTTGACCAGTCCGGAAAGACTCCGCATGCGGTGACAGCGGAGCAGATCCGCATCGTGCGCGAAGCGTTTGACGATCGGCTGCATGTCGGCGCGGGCACGGTTATGACCGAGGCACAGCTGAAGCTCGCAGCGGAGGCCGGGGCAGAATATATCATCTCGCCGAATGTGGACGCCGCGATCATCCGCGACGAAGGCCGTGGGCCTGATCTCGATTCCCGGCGCATTTACGCCGTCTGAGATCGCAGGCGCTTATCAGGCCGGAGCGGACTTCGTCAAGCTCTTCCCGGCGGACTGCGTCGACCTGAAGTATATCAAGGCCGTCCGTGCCCCCATCAACCACATCCCGCTTCTGGCGGTCAGCGGTGTTACGCCGGAGAACCTCGGCGATTACCTGAACGCCGGAATGGCCGGCGCCGGCATCGGCAGCATCCTGGTCACCAAAGCGGATGTCGCCAACGAGGATTACGACGCGATCGCGCAGCGCGCGGCGCGCTATGTGGCCGTGGTGGAAAGCGTCTGATCCCATCTGAAGATCGCAAAAACCCGGCTGGCGTTTGCAACACCAGCCGGGGCATTTTATGCCCGCGCGGCCCCGAGTGAGAACAGCGCGGGTTCGTATGATAATGTACAATAACTTGCGCAAATTGAAAATCGCATAAAAG
>ERZ835541.1571-NODE-1571-length-21892-cov-4.615149_pt1 | contig 21892 bp, 16 predicted proteins | sample MGYA00519945_ERZ835541 | MGnify/ENA primary metagenome ERZ835541 (study PRJEB31850, sample SAMEA3708780) | human gut metagenome | biome: human gut; feature: human-associated habitat; material: faeces | place: China | collected 2014 ...
CAATCCGGAAGTATATATGTATGACACCAGCGGACCGTTCAGTGATACGGAAATGAGTATTGATCTCAAAAAAGGCTTGCCCCGAATGCGTGAAGAATGGATTGTCGGTCGTGGTGATGTGGAGCAACTGCCCGAAATCACTTCCGAATACGGACAAATGAGACGGAACGACAAAAGCCTCGACCACCTGCGTTTTGAGCATATCGCTCTGCCTTATCGGGCAAAAAAAGGAGAGGCTATTACTCAAATGGCATACGCCAAAAAGGGAATTATCACCCCAGAGATGGAGTATGTGGCCATCCGTGAAAATATGAATTGCGAAGAGTTAGGAATCAAGACTTATATCACTCCCGAATTTGTCCGCCAGGAGATTGCGGAAGGACGTGCCGTACTGCCCGCCAACATTAATCATCCGGAAGCCGAACCGATGATTATCGGACGTAACTTTCTGGTAAAAATCAATACGAATATCGGAAACTCGGCTACTACTTCGAGCATTGACGAAGAGGTAGAAAAAGCATTATGGAGTTGCAAATGGGGAGGCGATACGTTGATGGATCTCTCTACCGGAGAAAACATTCATGAGACACGTGAATGGATTATCCGCAACTGCCCCGTACCCGTCGGCACAGTCCCTATCTATCAAGCTCTTGAGAAAGTAAACGGTGTGGTGGAAGACCTGACTTGGGAAATTTACCGGGATACTTTGATTGAACAATGCGAACAAGGAGTGGATTACTTTACCATCCATGCAGGTATCCGTCGGCACAATGTCCATCTTGCCGACAAGCGGTTGTGCGGTATTGTCAGTCGCGGAGGAAGTATCATGAGCAAATGGTGTCTGGTGCACGACCGGGAAAGTTTCTTATATGAACACTTTGACGACATCTGCGATATTCTGGCACAGTATGATGTGGCAGTATCTTTGGGCGACGGACTTCGTCCGGGTTCTATCTACGATGCCAATGACGAAGCGCAGTTTGCAGAATTGGATACAATGGGAGAATTAGTGTTACGCGCATGGGATAAGAATGTGCAAGCATTCATCGAAGGCCCCGGACACGTTCCGATGCACAAGATTAAAGAAAATATGGAACGCCAGATTGAGAAATGCCACGATGCGCCGTTCTATACACTCGGCCCGCTGGTAACGGATATTGCTCCGGGATATGATCATATCACTTCCGCCATCGGTGCGGCACAAATCGGATGGTTGGGAACGGCAATGCTTTGCTATGTCACTCCTAAGGAACATCTTGCCCTGCCGGACAAAGAAGACGTACGTGTGGGAGTCATCACTTATAAGATTGCCGCCCATGCCGCCGACCTCGCCAAAGGACATCCGGGAGCACAGGTACGTGATAATGCATTGAGCAAAGCCCGGTATGAGTTCCGTTGGAAAGACCAGTTTGATTTATCACTTGACCCGGAACGTGCACAAAGCTACTTCCGTGCAGGACATCATATCGACGGAGAATACTGTACGATGTGCGGACCTAATTTCTGCGCGATGCGATTGTCACGTGATTTAAAGAAGAACAAAAAATAATCACTAAAAATTATGTTTTCAGACGAATTAGAAAAAATATCTTGGGAAGAGACGACAAAAGCCATCTATTCCAAAACGGATGCAGACGTACGACGTGCATTGGGTAAGAAAGAGCATCTGGACGTCAATGATTTTATGGCATTGATTTCTCCGGCCGCCGCTCCTTACCTGGAAGTGATGGCACGCCTCAGCCAGAAATATACATTGGAACGGTTCGGCAAGACCATCTCTATGTTTGTTCCGCTCTATCTGACTAATTCTTGCACCAACTCTTGTGTGTATTGCGGTTTCCATATCAGTAATCCGATGAAAAGAACGATTCTGACGGAGGAGGAAATCATCAACGAATACAAAGCAATCAAACGGCTGGCTCCTTTTGAGAATCTTTTACTCGTGACAGGTGAAAATCCGGCAGCAGCAGGTGTACCTTACATCGCCCGTGCTCTCGATCTGGCAAAACCTTATTTCAGTAACCTTCAGATTGAAGTGATGCCCCTCAAAGCGGAAGAATACAAAGAACTCACCCATCACGGGCTGAACGGAGTCATCTGCTTTCAGGAAACTTACAACAAAGCCCGTTACAACGTATATCATCCGCGTGGAATGAAATCTAAATTCGAATGGCGGGTAAATGGTTTCGACCGCATGGGACAGGCAGGTGTCCATTCCATCGGCATGGGTGTACTTATCGGACTGGAAGAATGGCGCACGGATGTGACCATGATGGCCTACCATCTGCGCTACCTTCAGAAAAAGTATTGGAAAACCAAATACAGTGTCAACTTCCCACGCATGCGCCCGGCAGAGAACGGCGGCTTCCAGCCGAATGTCATCATGAACGACCGTGAACTGGCACAACTTACTTTTGCCATGCGCATCTTCGACCACGATGTGGACATCTCCTACTCTACCCGCGAACCGGCACACATCCGCGACAACATGGCAGGACTTGGAGTGACCACCATGAGTGCGGAAAGCAAAACCGAACCGGGAGGATACTACACTTATCCGCAAGCCCTGGAGCAATTCCATGTAAGCGATGAGCGCACGGCCGTAGAAGTGGAACGTGCACTGAAATCATTGGGACGAGAACCGGTTTGGAAAGACTGGGATGCTTCTTTTGACCAATTTGCATCAACACGATAGCATACAGATAGTATTACACTTAGTCATACAGCCTTTCATAATAATCGTTTCACTTTAGTGATGATAGTTTATCACTAAGGACATTCAATTATATCACCGTAGTGAAGAAATTTAATCACCTGAGTGAAACGATAAAATCAACCGTTAGATAATATGGAAAGATACAACCGTCAAATCATTCTCCCCGAACTGGGAGAAGAAGGACAGCAACGCATCCAACGCGCCAAAGTCCTTATAGTCGGTGTAGGCGGACTGGGATCTCCCGTCGCCCTTTACCTGACAGGCGCCGGAGTAGGCATCATCGGACTGATGGACGATGACGTGGTAAGCATCAGCAACCTGCAACGCCAGATACTCTATAGCGAAGCCGAAGTAGGTATGCCCAAAGCCATCCAAGCCAAAAAACGTCTCGAAGCCCTGAACAGCTCCATACAAATCAATGCTTACCCCAATCGTCTCACCACAGAAAATGCCGCCGGGATCATCAGCCAATACGACATTGTGGTAGACGGATGCGATAACTTTGCCACCCGCTACCTCATTAATGACACCTGCGTGCAGTTGGGAAAAATCTATGTATATGGTGCCATTCGTGCTTTCGACGGGCAAGTATCCGTATTCAATTACCAAGGCGGACCGGACTATCGCCACTTTTTCCCGGACGAAGACGAAATGCTCTCCATGCCCCACCCGCCCAAAGGTGTACTTGGAGTTACTCCCGGCATAGTGGGATGCACCGAAGCAACCGAAGTACTGAAAATAATAGGCGGATACGGTGAAGTGCTAAGCGGGAAATTATGGATTATCGACCTCAAAACAATGGAAACGCATATCCTCTCATTATAAAAACAGAATCTTTTATGATGTGAAGTATTGCTTTATCCATTTTTTATATTACCTTTGTAACTATAATAAACCCTTAATCTTCGTTTGCCTGTGAAGGTCGACGAAGATTTTTTTATTCATGACTCTCCCCCAACCGTTAAATAAATACAGCAAACTGTTAGGAATATTACATATTGATTACTATCTTTGCTTAGCAATTAATTGGAAAGTATGAAGTTAATTCTAATCACAACCCCTACATATTTTGTGGAGGAAGACAAAATAATCACGGCCTTGTTTGAAGAAGGACTGGACACCCTCCACTTACGCAAACCCGACACGGCGCCCATGTTCGCCGAACGGCTGCTTACCTTGATTCCCGAACAGTATCATAAACGCATCGTGGTGCACGGACATTTCTACCTGAAAGATGAATATAAGTTGAAAGGTATCCACCTGAACGGCCGCAATCCCAACCCACCCGAAAACTATAAAGGGCATATCAGTTGTTCATGCCACTCTTTGGACGAAGTAAAGGAGCGCAAACAGACGTGTGACTATGTTTTTCTGAGTCCTGTATTCAACAGCATTTCCAAGATGAACTATAACTCCGCATATACGGCCGAAGAACTTCGTGCCGCCGACAAAGCCGGCATTATAGACAAGAAGGTGATTGCACTGGGTGGTATCGATGTGGACAATATTTTAGAAGTAAAAGACTTCGGCTTTGGCGGAGCAGCCATCTTAGGTGCTTTGTGGAATAAGTTCGATACACGCTGCGACCGTGACTACCGATTGCTGATAGAACACTTCCGCAAACTGAAAAAGTTGGCAGATTAACTAAAAGCAGAGAAAAACAACACATATTCCTGCCAGAAAAACAGGCGTTTCAAGGAAACGCGAATTAATTTTTAATGTTCGATTTTTAAATTCTAATTATAATACGTACCTTTGTACGCAAATTAATAAATAGGTAATATCTATTACAAAATGAGTAAAACATCTCCTTTTAAAGTATTCTCGGGAACAAACTCGAAATACCTTGCAGAAAAAATTTGCAACAGCCTCGGTTGCGAACTGGGAAACATGAATATTACACACTTTGCTGATGGTGAATTTGCTGTTTCCTTCGAAGAGTCAATTAGAGGTGCCCATGTATTCTTAGTTCAATCTACCTTTCCTAATTCTGACAACCTGATGGAATTGCTGCTGATGATTGACGCAGCAAAAAGAGCTTCTGCCAAGAGCATCGTAGCCGTTATCCCTTACTTCGGATGGGCTCGCCAAGACAGAAAAGACAAACCGCGTGTTTCTATCGGTGCCAAACTGGTGGCTGACTTGCTGAGTGTGGCAGGTATCGACCGTTTGATTACCATGGACTTGCATGCCGACCAGATTCAGGGTTTCTTCAACATTCCGGTAGACCACTTGTATGCATCAGGCATCTTCTTGCCTTACATTCAGTCACTGAACCTTGAAAACCTTGTAATCGCTACTCCCGATGTGGGCGGTTCCAAGCGTGCCAGCACATACGCCAAATACCTTGATGTGCCTTTGGTATTGTGCAACAAGACTCGCGAAAGAGCAAACGTAGTGGCTACCATGCAAATTATCGGTGACGTAAAAGACAAGAATGTCATCCTGGTAGACGATATGGTAGATACAGCCGGTACAATTACCAAAGCTGCCGATATCATGAAGGAAGCCGGAGCCATTTCTGTCCGCGCCATCGCTTCTCACTGTGTGATGTCCGGTCCTGCTTCCGAACGTGTTCAAGATTCCGGTTTGGAAGAAATGGTATTTACAGACAGTATTCCTTATTCTAACCGTTGCGCCAAAGTAAAACAGTTGACTATCGCCGACATGTTTGCCGAAACTATCCGCCGCGTAATGAATAACGAGTCTATTTCAGACCAATATATTATCTAATTTCAGTAGATAAAAGATAGAGAGAAACAGAGGCTTCCTTGAACAAGGAAGCCTCTACTGTTTTTTATAAAATCCGTAAGTCCGGAGTGTCACCGGCAGCGCAAAGGATTATCTTCTTTTTCTGTGTCTCCTGCGGCGGCGTTGCAATTTCTCGTGCTGATAACGCTGTATCCGCCTATAAACCGTATAAACCAGCATCACTCCGACCGATACAAATATCACAACCACAATTCCCAATCCAAGATTATCCCCTTTCACACGCGACCACATTTCCAATACCGCTTCCGTACGTTCGCCCGAATCACGGATCATGGCACAACGCTCCACCACACGACGGTCGGGATATTGCACTTTGTCAATCCGGACACTATCTGCCTCGGGACCAAAGAAATAGCTCAAGTCGGCATAATAGTTCAAAGTAGTATCCAGCTTCTCTTCCAATATTTCGGGAGTGGCAACAGAACTCACATAACCGCAAGCATCCATATTGCGCAAAGCAACTTCGGGACGGCACAGATAATTGATAAAATAACTGGCAGCCTTCACATTGCGTGCATATTTAGGAATCACCCAACCGTCATACCACACATTGCTCCCCTCCTCGGGCACTTCATAATCCAAGTTCACTCCCACAGCACCGGCTTCTTCAATTGCCCATACAGCATCACCACTCCAAGTCATGTTGAGCCATGCCTTATTTTTGGTCATCATCTCCTTTCCGAAATCCGCTTCCCAACCGGCAATCATAGGTTTCATGGCCTTCAAGTACTTCTCTACCGTATCGACAGATGCCTGTGAATAGTTGTTCATCAACTCTTCTACCGTCACCTTCCCCTCTTTCAGGTTTTTGCTGTTGGCATAGATAAGGGCCGTTCCGTAGGCATCACGGTAGCTCTCTTTCATCAAGATTTTATTCTTGTACTTGAGATTCCACAGGCTTGCCCATGTCTTGGCATCTTCCGCAGGAACATGGTCTGTGTTATACAGAAGTCCGGCCGTCCCCCACATATACCCGATGGCATAATCGGAAGCACGACGCCCCGGCTGACTCAATTTATCCAACTGCTCACGAATATAAGGAGACTCGTTATGCAAATAATTAGGAGTCTTACCAAAAACAGTATCAATAGGCAGCAACAGATTCTTCTTCAACATTCGCTCGATGATATATTCCGAAGGACATACCACATCAAAATCCTCATGACCGCGTTCAATTTTGGTAAGCATGATTTCATTGATATCGAATGTCTGATATACAATACGGATATCCTCACCCGTTTGCTCTTTATACCATTCGGGAAATTCGGCAAGCACATCTTCATCGATATAATCTGCCCAATTATATATCTTCAGCACATTTTCGCGAGGTTCGCCCGTATTGTAGCATCCTGTGAGCGAAAGCAACCCGCAGGCACATGCCATTATCCATTTATTCATCTTTATCTTCATCTTCTTATGCCTCTTTTTTCTTGCTCGAACGGCGGTTGATTATAATGAGCAGCACCAATACCAGTATAAATATAATGGTTGAAAGGGGACGAAGTTCGGGAGTAAGTCCTCCTTTCCGCGCATCGGCATAAATATAGGTAGACAATGTCTCCAATCCTTCATTGCCGATGGTAAACACGGTCACGGCAAAATCGTCGATAGACAGTGTGACTGCCAGCATGAAACCGGAAATCATTCCCGGAAGTATTTCAGGAATAATCACTTTACGAAGTGCCTGCATGGGAGTTGCCCCCAAATCGAGTGCCGCTTCATAAATATTCGGATTCATTTGTTTGAGACGTGGCAATACACTCAGAATCACGTATGGGGTGCAAAATGTAATGTGAGCCAGTACCACGGTAGTGTATCCTTGAGGGATACCCAGCGAAACAAACAGCAGGAACAACGAGATACCGATGATAATATCGCCATTCAGAATAGGGATATTATTAACAAAACCGATTACCTTGCGCGAACGGGCACGCAGATTGAATATGCCGATGGCAGTGATACTCCCCAATAAAGTGGAAACCGTTGCAGCTATCAGCGCGATGGTCAACGTATTAATCAGCGCATTGGTCAGCGAGTGATGAGTACCCGTGGTGAACAGCGATGAATAAAGTTTTGTGGAGAATCCCGTCCAATTGCCCAGCACCTTTGCTTCTGTAAAGGAGTAAATCATAATAATGAAAATAGGAGCATAGAGCAACAGCAATAAAAGCCACAGGTATCCCTGACATAATATTTTCTTTACCATAAACCACCTCCTTCATCATTGCCCTTGTCATCCGAAGCAAACAAGGTAGTGGCGCCAATCAGGAACAGCATGATAAGTGAAAGCGCCGCACCATAGTTCCACATGCTGTTATTGATGTTTTCCTGAATGGTAGTACCAAACAGTTTTATATTGTTCATTGTCAGCAACTCGGCAATGGCGAATGTGGAGATAGTGGGCATGAATACCATAAGAATACCACTCACGATGCCGGGCATGGACAATGGCAACACAGCCTTAAAGAACACCTGTACCGGATTGGCACCCAAGTCTTGCGCTGCCTCCACATAACTTTTATCCAACTTCTGCAATGTGTTATAAATAGGATAAATCATAAAAGGCAGAAAATTATATACCATACCGAATATCAATGCTCCTTCTCCCAAGGGCACATCCATAAAGTCGAAAAGCGCCACTGTCGCCAACGTACGAATCAGGATATTGACCCACATGGGAAGGATAAAGAGCACCACGATGGTTTGTGCATATTTCATTCGGGTCTGCGTCAGAATATAAGCGGCAGGATAGCCCAACAGAATACACGCTACCGTCGTGATAATAGCAACGCCAATGGAATAAACAAACGTATTGATTGCCTCAGGGTGGGCAAAGAACTTGGTAAAATTGCCGAAAGTAAAATGTCCGGCATCGTCCATAAATGCATAAACCACTATCAGAAGAAGCGGAAGAATAACAAATATCGCTGAAAATATCACGTAAGGAATCGTCCAACTCTTACGCGAGGACAAGAAGAATCGTATCGTTCTGAGCACCTCTTTTCTTTTTTATATTAGTCTACAACCTTTATTATCTTAATCTTTTCGGGCAAAATACTGATACCTACATGATCACCATTATCCCATACATCATTGGTATCTACATAAATATCCTCTCCCCAATCCGATGAAACGGTGAGGTGGTAATGATCGCCTTTATAAAGGATAAAACGCACATCGCCGGTTAATGTTCCGTCTTCTTCATTGTCATGCAGGATAATATCCTTAAATGCCACCACTACTTTTACTTTCTCGCCCGGTTCGATATCCTTTACAGGCAAACACTCGAAGTGACAACCCAGGAAGTCAACATGACTTTCGTCTATCATCTCTCCCTCGAAAGAATTGCATACACGCTCCTTCTTCATGATATGGATGTCAAACGGTTTGACCAGCAGACCTACTTCCTGCCCCACGTCAAAGTGATGGTAGTCTTGCACGATAAACTCATAACCGTTTGCCATAACAACCATCTCATAATGCACTCCCTTGAAGATAGAAGAAGTGACTGTACCCGTAATCTGTGCAGCATCCGAAAGAGGGAAAATATACCAGTCTTCAGGGCGAACCACCACATCCACAGGCATATTCTCACCAAAACCTTCGTCCACACATTCAAACTCTACACCGGCAAAACGCACTAACTTATCTTTTATCATTATGCCGTTCAAGATATTACTCTCTCCGATAAAATCAGCGACAAATGAGTTGATAGGTTCATTATAGATATCTACAGGAGTACCTATCTGCTGAATACGCCCCTCACTCATTACTACAATTGTATCACTCAACGTGAGCGCTTCTTCCTGATCGTGTGTTACATATACAAATGTGATTCCCAATGTTTTATGCATCTCCTTCAGTTCCATCTGCATATCTTTACGCATCTTCAGGTCGAGAGCTGCCAGCGGTTCGTCAAGAAGCAATACTTCCGGCTCGTTCACAATGGCGCGGGCTATGGCCACACGCTGCTGCTGACCGCCTGAAAGCGAGTTGACATCACGATACTCATAATCAGTCATCCCCACCATACGGAGGGCTGCCTTTACTTTCTTTTCAATGATTTGTTTCGGTAGTTTCTTTAGCTTTAACCCGAACGCTATATTATCATATACATTCAGATGAGGAAACAAAGCATACTTCTGAAATACGGTATTTACCGGTCGTTTGTGCGGCGGAGTTTGTGTAATCTCCTGCCCTGCTATTCGGATTTCTCCTTCCGAAGCAGTCTGAAAACCGGCAATAAGGCGCAAAAGTGTAGTCTTTCCACATCCTGAAGGACCTAGAATCGTTACGAATTCTCCTTTTTTCACGTACAAGTTAATGTTATCCAATGCTATTTTATCGCCAAAAAACTTGGATACATTCTTGACTTCAATTATATAATTAGACTGTTGCATACTACTTTTGGTAACCGGACGAAAAACGCCTCTACATTTTCGGTCGGCAAAGATAAAGAAATAATCATAATTATCAGCTACATTGAAACGGGAATATGCCGGGAATACATATATACGCTCATAAACCGGAAGCGACAACAAAATCAAAAGCTGTGTTTTCGTGATTCCGATTCGTTTCTCACCGGCGGACATTCGGGCAATATAAACCAGAAAGTCGATCCTTCTCCCGGCTTAGAGTTCACACCTATCTTACCTCCCATTGCCCTGACAATGCTGCTGCATATCGGAAGTCCCAGACCGGTGCCTTGTTTAAAGCTATCCAACTGGACAAAACGCTCAAATATCTGACTTTGATTTTCTTCCGGAATACCGCAACCGGTATCCTTCACATAGAAATAGATTTCTTCCTTCCGCTTTTCGTACCCCATAATAATGCTGCCCTGTGTGGTAAACTTAATGGCATTGGTCATCAAATTGGACACCACTTGAATCAGCCGCTGGCGGTCTGTACGTATCACGCAGTCGCCCACACTTGCCACACATTTTATCACAACATCAGGATTGGCGGCATTTCGCATTTGAAATATCTTTTCCAAATCATACATCATGGCATTGATATTTACATTACTCCACACAAAATCCAACGTATCCGACTCTATCTTCGAGAGATCAAGAATATCTCCTATCAATTGCAAAAGCTGGTTACTGTTCTGCTCAATAATCTGCTTGAAGTTTTCAGAATCCCCTTTATTTTCCGAAGAGACCAACAGATTGGCAAAGCCTACAATGGCATTCAGAGGAGTGCGAATCTCATGGCTCATATTTGCTAAAAAAGCAGACTTCAACTTATCTGAGCTTTCGGCTTTTTCTTTTGCCTTGCGCAGTGCCTCTTCTGTTTTCTTCTGCTCATTGATATCAACATTTACCCCCAACAGAACAATGTTTCCATTATCCGGATCGAATGTCTGCTGAATGAGGTATTGCTTAATCCACCTGGGTTCGCCATTTACTATCAAATATATATTCCTTTCTAAAGCTTCCACCCTTTCATGTTTAGCTTTCTCCACGTAATCCATAAATACCTGCTGCTGTCGGGATGCGTCCTCATCCGCGTATTTCATATGAGAGAAAATGGTGCGCAAATCTATTTCTTCAGATATCCCCAAATTCCTCAGATATTCCGGTGTCACCAGCTGTTCGTTCTTCAATAAGTTGATGGACGAGAAGCCTATCTTGGAAGCGGATGAAGATGCACCAATCATCTCGCGAAAGTTCTTATTCTGACGCAATGTATTATGAATCAAAGTATTTTCAACCCAAATAATCAGAATATTCTCTACATTACCTGCTGCATCCCTCAGATAGTTGACTATAAAACGAAAATAATGCACATTCCTATGGCGACTCTTTACATATGCCTGATTAATTATTTTATAATCATATTTTACTTCCCCCGATACCGGGATGCCTGACCTCATCATTTCTTTAAACTCAGGGTTAATACAAGGATTAGTATAAATATTAAGTTGGCTGACTGCATCTTTCTTTGACTCTAATCCCATATACTCCACATAGGTATCATTCACCTCTATCAACTTACCTTCTTTATCACAGATAGCACAACCTACGGTCACATTATCGAAAAAACAAAGAAATTTTTCATTACTATGCTTCAATGAAGACTTCAAAGCTCGCTCCTCACTGATATCATGAACGGTAAGTATCACATAATCATGACCATTGAGCGACAGATAGCGACCCGAAACCATCATGCTGTAAAGACCGGCAAGATGGGAAGATATCTGAATATCCATTGTAGTCTCGAAATTGCTAAAGCTGCCGCGACTCTTAAACGTCTCGCTTATCTTACTCCTTATTATGCAGTCACGACACTTCTCGTGCTTATTGCAGTTATCTGCCTCACGCGCATAGCGACACTGCATATCTCCCCGAAACATTTCCGGTCTTCCCGGGGAGGCATCTTGCAAACTGTGTAATAATTGGTCTTGGTGACATGCGAAGTCTTGTCTATCAAGAATATAAACTCATGGGCATTATTCCAGATGGCAGCGTAGAACTGCTTAGCCAACTTTATTTCTTTAGCCATAACTCTTTCTCTGATAGTAGCCCATACTAACAAAAGAAACAGGATAGTAATTAATGCAAGACTCGGTATTAACATTTTGCGAATGGTATTTAGGTACAAAGATAACCATTTGAAACAAACGCAGTCACATTATCCTGCAAAAAAACACATAATATTCTATATATTATTAATGAGCAGATGAAAATAAAAACCTTTTTTTCTCTTCTGTATTAATTAAGTAACTATCTTTGCGTTCAAATTATAATATCATCACAATGAAAAAATTAGTTTATTTATTGGCTGTAGGAAGCTTAGCTTTCACTGCATGCAACAATTCACCCGCTTACAAAGTATCGGGAACAGTAGAAGGTCTTGCCGATGGCGACACTATTTATTTGCAGGAATATAAGAATGGCGACTGGGTAAAATTGGATTCTACCACTGTAGCAGGAGGTACTTTCACATTCACCGGAAGACAGGACACAGCAACAAACTGCTTTATCATCTATGCAAAAGACGGAAAACGTAACCGTGCCGATTTCTTCCTCGAAAACGGAAATATCACTGTTGCACTGGGCGAAGAAAACAAAATCGGCGGTACTGCAAACAATGATACTTATCAGCAGTTCAAAGATAACTTCATCGCTATGAGCAAAGAAATGAATGACATGTATCGTAGCGCAATGTCTGACTCTACCTTGACTGACGAACAGCGTGAAAACGTAATGAAAGAAATAGAAAAGAAAGACAGCATTGCCATGGATATGGTCTTCAACACTATCGAAGCTAACATTACAAATGCAGTAGGTATACAATTACTTCCTTCTTATGCTGCCGCATTCGAATTGGACAAACAAAAATCTTTAGTTGAAAAGATTCCTGCTCAGTTTGCCAATAATGACCGTATCGTTAAACTGAAGAAGCATATTGAAACTGTAGAAAAGACAGCTGTAGGTCAGAAATACATCGATTTCTCTATGGATACTCCTGAAGGACAAACAGTGAAGTTATCTGATTTCATAAGCAAGAACAAATATACATTGATTGATTTCTGGGCCAGCTGGTGCGGACCTTGTCGCAAAGAAATGCCGAATGTAGTTGCCGCTTACAAAGAATTCAAGAATAAGGGCTTCGGTATCGTGGGCGTTTCTCTGGATAACAATCTGGATAAATGGAAAGAAGCTATCACTGCTCTCGATATCACATGGCCGCAGATGTCTGATTTGCAAGGCTGGAACAACGCAGGTGCAAAACTGTATGGCGTAAATTCTATTCCTGCCACTGTTTTAGTTGATCAAGAAGGTACCATCGTAGCACGCAACCTGCGCGGTGAAGATATTAAAGCAAAATTAAGCGAGCTCTTAAAATAAGAGAAAAGCAAGATTTATAAACGGAAAGGGGTTGAATTCAAAACGTGGATAATGCTGTCGTTTAGCTCGTAGGGGCAAGGTTCGCTCGCCCGAAAACAGTTGACTTTGTGTCTTCGGGCAGGCAAACCCTGCCCCTACAGCTGATGATGGGAAGACCATAGTTTTGACACATTCCCTTTCTATATCACAAGGAAGATAGCTTTCACACAGGATTCCCTTGAATAGGACGTTTCAACACCTGTTATGTGTGAAAGGAGAATAATAGAAAAGAGAGCCGGTTCCAAATCTGACCGGCTCTCTTATTATATTATTATGAAATCGCTTTAAAAACAGAAAAGTGATTTCAATGAATTATACGAACCAACGAACATAGCAGAAATCCTGGCGGTGAGGCAGATCTACGTTCTTCGGGTACATACGGTATGCAACCTTAAAGCTGCCGGAGTTAGAAAGACTGTGTTTACACTGGAATGTGTACAGATTACCTTCTTTCTTGATTACTTCCATCGGCTCTACAGAATAGATATGTTCTTTACCTTCAGCATTGGTGTAAGTAGTAACCAGTTCAATACCTACGGCATCATCCAGGCCTTTTTCATCCACTACATAAGTAATAGTATATTCTTTACCGGTTTCGATGTTACCACTTGCCAATTCTTCATTCTTTTCGCAGGAAACAATTTCAATAGAATCCCACAATTCGGCAACCTTTTCCTTCCATGCGGCAATTTCTTTTGCTTTAGCATAGTCGTTAGCTACCAATTCTTTGAAACGTTTAGCTTCTTTGGTATAGAATTTAGAATAGTAATCATCCAACTGACGCTTCATAGTATAATGAGGAGCTACCTGAGCAATAGAGTTCTTGATAGTCTTCACCCAACCTTCAGAATAGCCCTTGCGGTTACGTGCATAGTACAACGGCAGGATTTCATTTTCCAAAATACTATAGATAGTAGCAGCATCCAACTGGTCTTGATGCTCCTGGTTCTGATAAGTACGTTTTTCTGTCAACGCCCATCCTGCACCTTCACGGTAGCCTTCCAACCACCATCCGTCGAGTACAGAGAAGTTCACAACACCATTCATCAAAGCTTTCTCGCCTGATGTTCCTGATGCTTCCAAAGGACGGGTCGGAGTGTTCATCCAAATATCAACACCTGACACTAAACGACGAGCCAACTGCATATCATAGTTTTCCAAGAAGATGATTTTGCCCAAGAACTCAGGACGACGAGAGATTTCTACAATCTTCTTAATCAATCCCTGACCGGCACCATCGTGCGGATGAGCTTTACCGGCAAATAAGAATTGTACCGGATAGTCAGGATTATTCACAATCTTAGCCAAACGGTCAATATCAGTAAACAACAGGTGTGCACGCTTGTAAGTAGCAAAACGACGGGCAAAACCTATCATCAACGCATTCGGATTGATCTTTTCCATCAAAGAAACAATGCGTGAAGGATCACCTTGATTCTTCAACCAGCTTTCGCTGAACTGTTTACGGATATGATCTACCAATTTGTTCTTCAAAGCTTGACGAGTTGCCCAGATTTCTTCGTCAGCCACATTATAGATAGCTTCCCAAATTTTTTCATTAGACTGGTCTTCCATAAAGTTGGGAGCAAAATGTTTGGCATACAGTTTCTTCCATTCTGTCGCACTCCAAGTGGGGAAGTGAACACCATTGGTTACATAACCTACATGGCTTTCTTCGGGGAAATAGCCTTTCCAAATACCTGAGAACATCTCCTGAGATACTTTTCCGTGCAACCAGCTCACACCGTTTACTTCCTGACAAGTGTTGCAAGCAAATGTAGACATACAAAAACGTTCTCCGGCATCTCCCGGATTGATACGTCCCATATCCATCAAATCCTGCCAGCTGATGCCCATACGTTGTGGATAACCACCCATGTACTTACCAAACAAACCTTCATCAAAGTAGTCATGACCGGCAGGCACCGGAGTATGAACAGTATAAAGAGAAGAAGAACGAACTACTTCCAAAGACTGTTCGAATGTCAAACCACCTTCTACATAATCACACAAACGCTGAACGTTGCATAATGCAGCATGTCCCTCATTACAATGATAAATATCTTTCTTGATACCCAGTTTCTTCAGCATCAATACGCCACCGATACCCAATAATATCTCTTGTTTCAAACGGTTTTCCCAGTCACCTCCATAAAGTTGGTAAGTAATAGGACGATCGAACTCGCTGTTCATTTCATTATCTGTATCCAACAGGTACAAAGGAACACGACCTACATTGACTTTCCACACATAAGCATGAACGAAATAGTTCAGATAAGGAACATCGATAACCATCGGTTGTCCGTTTTCATCCAACACACGTTCGATAGGTAAGCTACCGAAGTTCTGAGCTTCGTATCCTGCTACCTGCTGTCCGTCCATCGAAAGACTTTGAGTAAAATATCCATAGCGATACAAGAATCCGACACCACACATATCTACGTTGCTGTCTGATGCTTCTTTCAGGTAATCACCTGCCAAGATACCCAAACCACCCGAATAGATTTTCAGAACATGTGTCAAACCATACTCCATACAGAAATAAGCCACAGAAGGACGCTTGGCGTCGGGCTGTACATCCATATAAGCTCTAAACTTTGCATATACATCGTTCATGCGTTTCAGGATATTTTTATCCTTTGCCAGTTTTTCCAGTGTCTCATAGCTCAATCGCTCCAAAAGAACTACAGGATTCTGTCCGGCTTCCTTCCACAACGCCGGGTCTAAATCTCTAAACAACTCAATTGCCTCGTAGTTCCATGCCCACCAGATGTTGCGTGCTAATTCTTCTAACTTTTTCAATTCCTCAGGAATACGTGATTTTACTGTAACGTCTTTCCAGGTAGGAGTATTTGCATTACTAATCTTGATTTTCATGTCTCTCTAATTATATTAATATTATATTCAATTTTCACCTAATAAAAGTCTCTTCTGTGCATTGCGCAATGCCACATCATAAGCTTCATAATAATATTTAATGAAATGCTTCCACAAAGCCTTTTCCGCAATATCGGCAGCACGTTTACGTATCACTTTGATTTCAGTATCAGACATACCGGAAAAAACCGATATATTGTCCTTTATAACGTCTGCCACTTCAGAATAGTTGTAGTCCGAACGATGAATCACTTTCACACCGTCTTTCAGTTCACTATACGAGCCTTTCAGTGAATTCACCCAAAGTCCGAAACCTGCCAAATCAGTAGTAATTGTCGGCACATGAAAAGCAACACTTTCCAATGGAGTATATCCCCATGGTTCATAATATGAAGGATAAACACTCAAGTCATGTCCCAACACTAAATCATAGTATTCCATATTTATGATGCCGTCTTTTCCATCCAAATAACAGGGAACGAAGATAACTTTCACTTTATCGCTAGCCGAATTTGCCATACCCAGATACTTCATCATATCAAGTACCTGATCGTGACTCATGTTATGCAACCAATGAGTAATAAACGGACATTCCAACGGAGTGGTATAATTTTCATTGCTTTTCAAACGTTCTACCAAATCCTCACGAGGATCTCCTACCCATCCAGGAACATTAATAAACGCCAGTACTTCTTTTTTCAGATTCTTGTCACGGGTCAATCGATTCAAAGCTTCCAAATATACATTGATACCTTTATTTTTAAACTCATAACGCCCACTGGTTCCTAATATCAAAGTATCATCGCCCAAATTTACTCCCAATAACTTATTGGCAAGATTCAACAAAGTGGCGCGCGCTTTTTTACGTTTAGCAGTAAAGGTACGTCCTTGAGGAACAAAATCATCTTCAAAACCATTCATCAAAATCACATCCGCCGGTTTCTCCAACAGTTCCTTACATTCATTATTAGTGATTTCACTAACAGTGGTAAAACAATCTACATGATGCGCCGTTTGTTTCTCTATGGAGTGTTTAGCCTCCATATTAAGCTCACGTGCCATCTGATCACCATTGTAAGCAAATAAATAATCGTAAAGAGGTTTATTGTTGCCGGCAATCGAACGGCCGATAGAAGTAGCATGAGTAGTAAATATTGTTGCTATTTCGGGGACTGCCTTCTGTAGATAAAGTGCTCCCATACCTGTCATCCACTCGTGAGCCTGGTAAATGACCTTATCGTTCTCTGTCAGATTGAATCGATAGAAACTTTCAACAGTTTTTCCTGCTGCGTATGAGAACATGGATGCTTCATCGTAATCTCCATATGCATGAAGTGAATCTACTTGGAAATCTTCCCACATTTTTCCGTATATTTCATTCTTCTTTGAAAAGAATGGATAAAAATCTATTAATATGACTATAGGGTTTCCGGGGATATTCCAACGGCCGACACGAACTTTCAAGCCATCGTTTTTCAAAGCATGTTCACGCCACGCTGCACACAGATTTTCATTCTCTATAAACAAGGAGTTCTCTTTTCCTACCCACACATCCGGGCCTATAAAAAACACTTTATCCTTGTAAATATCTTGCAGTGTTTTTGCCCTTGTTGACAACACTGTATAAATGCCCCCCACCTTATTACACACTTCCCAACTCGCTTCGAAGATATAACCGGGGGTTAATAGTTCTTTTGCCATCTATATACCTTATCTTATTTTCGAGTGCAAAGGTACACAAATTCAATGAGATAATAAAGTTTTTCCCAGACTTTATTAGATTTTTCAGACTCACTTATTAACTTTTACCATTTCATATTTAACATTTATCACAAAGAAAGCCGGTATAAGCAACAATAGTAAGTAGTTTAATAAATTTAGTCTCTTTTAGGACGAAAAAAGGGCCATTTCGTAAAAATACAAAAACAGCCCTTTTTCATTAATAACTAATCTGATTATGCGACTAATGCAGAGCCCATCAAGAAAGTTGCAGCCAAAGCAACGATAGCATACAACTCTGGGAATACAGCTAAAATCAAGGTATTACCAAATACATTATGTCCCTGACCGATAGCAGCAATACCGTTGGCACAAACCTGTCCCTGACGGATAGCTGAGAAAAGTGCAACAAGACCCAAAGCAATGCCTGAGCCCAATACAGCGGCAGCTTGGATGCCTGTAATAGCCGGAGTCAGTACACCGAAAATACTTTGGAACATAAAGTAACCGGCAAAACCATACAAACCTTGTGTACCGGGAAGTGCTGTCAACACCAAGAAGTTACCGAATGCACTATCGTTCTTTTTCAATGCGCCAATAGATGCGTTACCTGCGATAGTCACACCATACGCACTACCGATACCTGACAAACCAACCATAATTGCAATGCCTACATAGGCAATCAATAAATTCATTTCCATAATTCTTCTATTTTTTAATTTTTAAATTCTTAATTTTTAAATGGCTTATATTCTTTACCGCCACCCTCGTAGCCCGAATTCTTGAAGAACTCTACGAAAGTAAGACGCATCGGGTGAACCATCGCACCCAATATATTCATAAACATGTTGATAGAATGACCTATCAAAAAGATAAGTACCATCACTATCGGACCGGCAATAGCATTATCCGGACTCATTCCGGCAGCCAAACTATTAAATACACTAGCCAAAATACCTCCCGAAAGTCCCAATGCAAACAAACGTACATACGAAAGAATATCACCTAGCAAACCGGTTGCCATATTGTAGGAATCCCACAAACCCAAACCAATGTTAAGGAATATATTCTTTCCGGGACTGTTAAACAGGAAGATAAGCACTCCGGCAATACCCAGTATTACCAAATGAGCTGTTCCGCCCATCGGCATCACATCGCCCAAAAGGAACGCCAATGCCGTACTGACCAATACTATAATCCATCCGACAGTAGAAAGTGCATACTTAAATCCGAACTGAATCGTCTGATTGGCAGCTTTCAGCACCATACCAAAGATAATCTGGACAGCTCCCAAAATCAATGAAAGGTTGAACATCCATTGATTGTCGAGGAAAAACAAATCACGCATCTTGTTAAAGAACGGAATGTCATTACCATACAAATTAAATCCAAAGAAAGTACCTGTCAACATACCGCAGAAGAAAGTAGAAGCACCCAAAATCTGCACCAAAGTTAAAATGGGCTTCATGGAAGCACTGATATTCTTCGCCAACATACGATAAACAGTTACTCCTAATACCATGAACAAACCGTAGCCCGAATCACCCAAACACAGCCCGAAAAAGAGCATAAAGAAGGGTGCGAAGAACGGCGTCAAGTCCAGTTCATTATACTTAGGAAGCATATACAACTTCATAATCGGTTCAAACAGACGGAAGAACCCTTTATTGTTCAACTGAATAGGTACATTGTCCTCCGGCGTAGGATCGGCAATTTCAAAGTACACTTCCTGTTGGTTCAGAAAATCAGTAATCTCCGGAATTTGCGTAGCCGGAGCCCAGCCTTGCAATAACATCAGCTTGTTATCCGCAGCCTGTTCCGTATTCAGCACCACTTTAGAAAATTCTATCTGCGAGTGGACATTTGCTTGTGCAGCCTGCAAGGAAAGCAACTTCTCCCCCGCTATGGCAGCCAACTTATCATCCACCTCTTTAATCTGTTGTTCCATGCCTTCACACCGAGCCGTCAGCTGACTCAATGACATCACCGGCAGTTTGGCCGATTCCACTTCCAGTTCGGGCAGTGAACCTTTCTTAGTAATGGTAATAAAATAGATGCGTGAACCTATGCGATTAATCTCCGTAGCATGGTAAGCTTCCAGCCATTCTTCATTAAAGTTCTTCTCTGAGCATATATAGAAATCCACTTGATATCCAGCATCTTGCAACCGATAAACTGATGCGGGCTCAAAGTCTCCCCATACCTCCAGTGCAGCACGTTCCTTGTCACAAGCCTGTAACTGATGCTGCAACTGGGTCTTTTCCAGTTGAAGAGCTTCCACTTCTTCCAAAGCCTTCTCTCCACGAGCTGCATCACCTTTCTGTTCTTTCAATTCAACATTCAGTGATTGCAGGAACTTGATAGTTGAAGCATAGCGGTTGGACAGACGGATGCTTTCTTGAAGTTCGGTATTCTCTGCTGTTCCCTGCGCTTTTTCCGCCACATGGACTACGCCTAAATCACGGATACTTTGCAGGAACTGTTCATATTCCTTATGATAGATAAGGAAAGTCAACTTCTTCATTTTTGTAATCATGCCTCTGCCTCCTTTCTTTTCTCTTGAATGGATTTCAGAATCTTCTGCGATGATTTGGACAAGTTCTCCTCGTCCTCCATAAATCGTTTAATTTTTCGCAGAGCATCCTGGTATCCGGGTATCTGTACCTTCTCAAAAAGATTCACTTTCTGAGTGGTCTTTTTACGCGCATGTTCCAGTAGGTTCAGTTTGGCAAGCATAAATTCCCTTTCAATAGCGGTCTGTGCCAGTCCTTTCAGCAAATGTATCCCGTCGGAATACCATTTCGGACTGTTGAACAGGCTGTAGGGACGAATGTCAAAATCTACGTTTTCCAGCAACGGAACCCGTACACCGGCAATTTTCTTTATGCCCAAATGAACGTCACTCACTTTAATTAATGAAGCATCAAACTCATTCCAAAGTGCGAACATGGCTTCGTATGCCTGAATTTGTTTTTCAAGCCTTTCCTCCAACTCGGCAGCTTCGGTCTTGCATCTCTTTACCTCCATGCGAAGGGCGCTTTCCTTATTCTTAATAATGGGAAGCGTGCGCACACGGACCTTGAGTTGCTTCTCAAGCTGTTGCAGCGAGGTCTTGTTATATTGAAACTTTATTGCCATGTTTCTTCATTAATTTATTGTTTTTTCCAATGCTGGTCAACCAATTCTTTCTTTATATTGACTTCTTCCGGCTTAAAGTATTTGCTGAACAATCCCCATGTAACATCCAGCATTTCAGTAGTATCTAAGTTCACATCAATAGCCAGCAATTGATTTGCGTAATCCTTAGCGAAAGCCAAAGTACGCTCGTCATAGTTAGTCAGGTCGAAACCGTTTTCCATCTTTGTCTTGGCATTGGCAGCATCAGCATACAGACGGACTGCGGCATTCATCACCTGCGGATGGTCCTTACGAGTCTTCTTACCACTCACCAACTGTTTCAAACGAGACAACGAACGGAACGGGTCAACGATAACTTTACCGATATCGCTGTCACGACGCAGGAACAACTGACCTTCGGTGATGTAACCCGTATTATCAGGAACAGCATGTGTAATATCGCCGCCACTCAGGGTAGTCACCGCAATAATGGTAATGGAACCTCCTGCCGGGAACTGCACCGCCTTTTCGTATATCTTTGCCAAATCCGAATAAAGAGAACCCGGCATGGAGTCCTTGGACGGAATTTGGTCCATACGATTGGAAACAATAGCCAACGCATCGGCGTAACTGGTCATATCTGTCAATAACACTAATACTTTCTGATTGTGTTCCACCGCAAAATATTCGGCAGCCGTCAGCGCCATATCCGGAATCAGCAGACGTTCTACCGGCGGGTTTTCCGTAGTATTTACGAAACTGATAATACGGTCAAGAGCACCGGCATTAGAGAATA
>ERZ835541.1573-NODE-1573-length-21882-cov-3.216567_pt1 | contig 21882 bp, 20 predicted proteins | sample MGYA00519945_ERZ835541 | MGnify/ENA primary metagenome ERZ835541 (study PRJEB31850, sample SAMEA3708780) | human gut metagenome | biome: human gut; feature: human-associated habitat; material: faeces | place: China | collected 2014 ...
CACCCAGCTTCAGGAGGAAATCTTCATCCTCCAAGGCTTCCCACACATGGCCGGGACGGGAGAGGCGCATCCTCTGGCGATAGCTGCGGACGCTCTCCTGATTGAACACTGTCAAGTCCATCTCGTTCAGAACCAGCATATCCTGCGTCTTTACCGATGCATCGCGCACCATGGCCTGATATTCTTCCTTGGTGCAGCGGTAGTCACCCTCTCCGTTGCGGCGATAGGTGCAGAGAGGGTTACCATCTACATAAACCGGCTTATAAGAGCGCTCTGCACGGGGAACATTGATGACCACAATGTGGTTGCCATCCACCTCCTGGACAAATACGTCCTTGGAGGACAGCACATTAACGCTGGTCTTATTGGGGTTATTGACGATGTCCCAGAACTCCTTAATGAGTCTGTCAGGGTCGGGCAGATCTACCGTGTGCAGGGATTTATCCGCCCATTCTTCCACTCCCAGCAGGATAATACCGCCATGGGTATTGGCAAAAGCGGAATAGGTTTCCCAAATGCTCCTGGGCAGCCCACCAAGGGCTTTTTTGGCCTCGATGCGGTTGTTCTCCCGATATTTTTCAAGATTACAGAAGTCGATCATACCGCACCCTCCTGAATTCTATTCTCACGCCAGCTTTTTTCAAGCGGCTCATAGGGGAGACCACACTCCTCACAGTACTGCTTCAGAGCTTTCATCGCCTTGATATTGGGGCGGGCCTTTCCGTTTTCCCAGCGATTCACGGTCGTAAAAGAAACACCGAGAGCGTTGCCGAATTCTGTTTGATTCATCAGACAAGATAATCTAAAATTCTTAATTTCGGAACTAAACGGCATCTGCAACTCTCCTTTACCAGATGATTGAACTTATTATATCACCGATATAGCGTTTTTACAATGCCAGGTACGCACTTTGGTATAAAACACGCTCGGCGGCCAAAGCTTGACCGATGGGTGCTGCGCTACGCGTTCAAGTATTCGTCCATGATCTCCAGCACGATCCTGTCTCAAACAATTTCTCTTGTTCGTCCGTCATGGTGACACGAAGCTTCTCTTTATTCCTGCAGATCAGTTCCTGCTGTTTCTTTCCGTGCAGGGCGAAGTATCACACTCGGTCTGTCTAATATTGCCGTATCAGAACTCTCCAGGGATTTCTATATCGCGATGAAGAAAGTCAACTCGCTTTGAGTGCTAATCGAAAAATATCCGTGATAAAATTACGATGAAAGTCAACAGCGTTTTTCTCACAAGGCGCAGATGCTTTCCCGTAGTTTGACAGGCTTTCCCTTAAAACACAGCTCGTATTAAGGGAAAGTCCCTATTCTTTGTCTATAGCGATGCAAATTCTGCGCCGCCTATTCCTGTATAAAGGACTTGCTTAACCTCCCCATCGGAGGTACAATGCGGCAAACCGGAGCGACAAATCATCCGTCCGCAACACTCCGGCAGACCATAAAAAAACCGCTTTCTGTCCCCTGTCACGAGGGTGTTCAGAAAGCGGTTTTTGACCACATGTTTGACTACAAACAGACGTGGAGCATGCGGAAACAGTGGAGTCAAGAGTTGCGAAGAGCATCCATAATAAAGCAAAATCGGCTATAAAGCGTCGGAAATAGTAGAAAAATTTTTATTCAAAAGTTTGGGGCAGGAACTGCACCCACTGCATGGCGTGCATCTGCTACTGCCCAAAAGAAGCGATCGAGTACGGCAAAAAGAGCGTTGGCCAGCCGAGGTATCACTTTGAGGCGCTGTGAGGTCTGCAATGAATCGTGAAGAATTAGAATCCTACATTCTGAACCACTACAGCACAGAACCGGATTATCCTTGGGCAGACACACCGCGCGCCGCCGTATTCCGTCATGCGGGCAACCGGAAGTGGTTTGCGCTGGTCATGGAAGTGCCGCGGGACAAGCTGGGACTTGCGGGAACGGAGAAGCTCGATATCGTCAATTTTAAGTGCGACCCGATTTTGATTTCGTCCCTGCGCGGCGAGACTGGCATTTTTCTGGCGTACCATATGAACAAAGCCAGTTGGATCACGGTCGCGCTGGACGGCAGCGTGCCGGCAGAAACGATCGAGCTTTTGCTGGATGTGAGCTATGAGCTGACCAAGCCGAAACCTCGCAGGAAAGCAGCAAACAGGAAGGAAGCAGATGATACGTAAATTTGAAGCTCGGGATTTAGACGCGGTCATGCAGATCTGGCTGCACGGCAACCTCGACGCCCATCCATTTATTCCGGCGAGCTTTTGGACAGACCATTTTGAGACAGTGCGCGATATGCTCCCGCAGGCGGAGCTCTATGTCCACGAGAACGAAGCCACCCGGCAAATCGACGGCTTCATCGGTCTGACGGAGAACCACATCGAGGGGATTTTCGTTGCAAAATCCGCGCGTTCCAAGGGCATTGGAAGAGCGCTGTTGGAGTATGCAAAGTCGCGCAAACCGCGCTTAACGCTGAGCGTCTATCAGAAAAACGAGCGGGCGCTTGCGTTTTACCGGCGTGAGCAATTCATCGTGCAGTCGGAAGGCATTGACGAGGATACGAACGAAGCGGATATCCAGATGCTCTGGATGCGGCAGGCGTAGAAAAATTGACGGAGGACGGTCAAACCGTCCTCCGTTTTGTCAATCTGTACTGCTCCCGAAGAAAGTGACGGAGTTTTTCCAAATCCGGATCGCAGAGCAGCGGCAGAATTTCCACCAGCTTTTCCGGCTCCAGATTCCACCACTGATAACGCAGCAGCAGGTCTTTCAGTTCCGCGTCAAATCGCTCCTTGATGAACCTTGCCGGATTTCCGCCGTAAACGGTGTACGCCGGGACGTCCTTCACCACCACAGAATAGGCGGCGATGATCGCGCCGTCGCCGATCTTCACACCGGGCATGATGATGCTCTCGCGCCCGATCCACACGTCGTTTCCGATGATCGTGTCGCCCTTGTGCGGAAGCTGCGCCATGTACGGCAGGGTATTCTCCGTCCACGCGCTGCCGAAGACGTTGAAGGGGTACGTCGTAGCGCTGCTGATGCGGTGGTTCGCCGAACCCATGATGAACTTCGTGCCGGACGCGATCTTACAAAACTTTCCGATCATGAGATGATCGCCAAACTCTGGGTAGTTGAATAGCACATTGTTCCGCTCAAATCCCGTCGGGTCGACCGTGTCGTCGTAATAGGTGTAGTCGCCGACCGAGATATTCGGCGCGGTGACGACGTTCTTGATGAAGCAGGAGGTTTTGTATTCATTCGGAAAGACCTCGTTTGGGTTCGGAATATTCATCATCTTGTCCTTTCTGACCGCTTTTCCATCACAAGATTCGTGAGCGCAACGCCGCGCCGGATCACTTCCTGCTTGCGCACGACGCGGTATCCGCATAACAAGTTTCGCTTATTTGAGTTTTTCAGGGGCATGATGCTATTGATTGCAACTCGCCGCACTCACCGAAAAAACATCAGCATAACTTGATGATTTCGAAATCATTACGGACCAATGATTTTATCCAAGACTAGTCAGGCGCCCACTTGGGCATCCAATATGCTTTGTTTCTACGGTTTGCAGTGTGAATTCTCTGGTGAGATCTGCGATCCAAGTTCATCTGATCGGCACGATTGTCGGCGTCAGCTCGATATGCCTTGTTATTTGGATTATGCAGATTTGCCCAGTGATCCCCCTTGGAACCGAAAGTCCTTGATTTTGCTGGATTCCCGGGATATTAACTTTTTGGATACCGCATTACGATTGCAGGTCGCTTTACTTGTGACTTGCTCTCCCAGGTTAACTACAACATTCCTTGTAGCTTCAATACAATGCTTTAAGGGTGATATAAACTCAAGGACCAATAAATTTATCCCTTCTGCCGATGGATAGCATCATGACATACATTACACAGTGTGATCAAATTCTCTACGGTATTCTCGCCACCATCCTTATGCTGTTGTTTATGATGAAGCTCCAGCATTTTTCTTGGGTCATCCCTGTTGAGCTTAAAGCAATGCTCCGCTGCCCATTCTTGGGATCGCTGCTCAACCTCAAGATTTCTCAGTAATGAAATCATTTCAAGTGTCGCCGGAAGAAAGTGGATATTTTAACCGTTTGATTAAGAAATAGTATGATTTTTCTCGAGCGCTTTCAAAGCAAAGGGACGCGCGTAGCAACCCCTCCGGCAGTGTTTCATCGCCGGAGGGGCATTTTTTGATATTCTGAGATAGACGCGTTCAGGCAGCCGTGTGCTTATTCCGGCAGCATGTCAACAGCAAACAGCGCGCCGGCTCCGCCGGTGTGAACAAAGAGAAGATTCTCTTCGCCGTCAAAGTAGCCATCCTCGATCAGCTGGAAGAAGCCCGCCAGCGCCTTTCCGGTGTAGACAGGATCGACCAGGATGCCTTCCTTGCGCGCCAGCTTGCGGACGGCAGCAGAGCCCTCCGGACTTGCAATGGCATAACCGGGACCGATGTGGAATTTGATGTGAATGTCCTCACGCTGCACCGGAACATCGCTCTCAAGCAGTTCCTTCAGCCCTCCCATCAGGTCATACGCAATGTCAGCAAACGGATCGTCGCAGACGCCCACGCCGACAGAGCGCGTTCCCGGCAGGAACAGCTTTGCGCCGTAGGTCAGACCGGCATAGGTTCCGCCGGAACCGGTGGCGCTGACAATGCTGTCAAACTTGACGCCCAACGCCTGTGCCTGCTCGGCAATTTCCTTTGCGCAGTTGACATAACCGAGCGAGCCCAGCGGCACCGATCCGCCCACGGGGATGAAATAGGGCGTATGCCCGACCTTGCGCAGCTCGTCCATGATCCGCTCCATCTCGGCGTACACATCGTCATAGGTGTCGGTGTCCACAAAGCGGACATCTGCGCCATAGATGCGGTCAAGAATCTGGTTACCTCCAGCCAGTTCGCCCCGTTTTTTCAGGACGAGGATTGCTTTCATACCGAGCTTCGCGGCACACGCGGCAGTGAGCATGGCATGGTTCGACTGCGGACCTCCTGCGGTGAGCACCACATCGGCGCCGTTCGCATGTGCATCCGCCAGCAGGAATTCCAGCTTGCGCACCTTGTTTCCACCGAGCGCCACACCGATCATGTCGTCTCGCTTGATGTAAATGTTCTTTCCATACTCCCGGCTAATAGCCTCGAGCTTGTAAAGCGGCGTAGGCAGCACAGCGAAGGGAATGCGAGGGAATTGTGTGATCTGTTTCATGAGCAAAACCTCCTATCTGCAGGCGATTGCCTCAATCTCCACAAGAGCGTTCTTCGGCAATCTCGCGACCTCAACAGCGCTGCGCGCCGGAGGATTCTGAGGAAAGAAAGTGGCGTACACCTCGTTCATGGCCGAGAAGTTGTTCATATCGCTGAGAAAAACGGTGGTCTTGATGACATTTTCCATCGTAAGTCCCGCTTGCGCCAAAACAGCCTGGACATTGGTCAGGGACTGATGGGTCTGCTCTGCAACACCGCCAGGAGCGAAGCTACCAGTCGCGGGGTCTACGGGCAGCTGCCCGGATGTGATGACCAGATTACCAGCGCTGATTCCCTGTGAATACGGACCGATGGCTGCGGGGGCTGATTTTGTTGCAATAATCTCTTTCATAGAACAGGGGTTCCTCCTTATAATCTCTTTCCGTTTGTTTCTTCCGTTTTTTCATTCTGCGGAAGGGTATCGTTCCAAATGACGCCGTCAATCATGGTGAAGCGGCAGAGCGTCTGATTGCTGAAGGGCATTCCGTCAAAGATCGCAATATCCGCGTCCTTTCCGGGCTCAATGGTACCGATGCGGTCGATGGCGCCCACAAGGCGCGCCGGATTGACCGTGACGGCCTCCAGTGCGGTATCGAGCGTAAGACCATGCCGCAGCAGCACGCCGATCTCCATCGGCAGCCACGCGGTATCTCCCGCCCTGTCGGCCATGAGGGAGAAGCGAACGCCTTCCTTTTGCAATATGGCGGCATTCTCCAGCCGGCAGTCCCATACCTCCTGCTTGACCGGTCCCAGCAGCAGCGGGCCGAGCACGCATTCCACCTGTTTTTCCGCCAGAAGGCCTGCGACCTTCCATCCCTCCGTCACATGCTCCAGAGAGTAGGTCAGTCCAAATTCTTCACAGATGCGGATCGCAGTCGCAATGTCGTCCGCACGGTGGCAGTGGATGCGCGCTCTGGTCTCACCTCTGACGACCGGTACCAGACTCTCCAGCAGAAAATCCGGCTCGGGCGCCTTGGCAGGGTCTTTTTCTGCGTCCGCCAATTTCTCAGCGTAACGCCGCGCACGACTCAGTGTCTGGCGCAGAATTGCCGCCGTGCCCATCCTCGTCATTGGAAATTTGTTTTTTTCGCCATATACACGCTTTGGGTTTTCTCCAAGCGCCATTTTCATCTGCTCTGTCCCTCGAATGATCATTTCATCTGCCGTTACCCCCCTGAGCTTGATGCAGGCGCCCAAACCGCCGATCACATTGCCCGAACCGGGTCCGGTGTAGACCGCCGTGAATCCGGCGGCCCGAACCTTGGGAATTGCAATGTCATTGGGATTGATGCCGTCACGAGCACGGACATGCGGCGTGATCGGATCTGTCATTTCATTTTCATCCGATGTTGCCTTCATTTCCGGCTCGCCCCAGAGCGCCAGGTGGCTGTGGGCATCGATGAAGCCGGGCGTGACCCAGCATCCCGCCGCATCGATGCACTGTGCCTCTGCCGGAACAGGCAGTTCCGGACCTCCCACCGCCGTGATTTTTCCGTTTGAAATCAGGACCGTTCCGTTTTCGATGGGAGGACCTGCCATGGTATATACAGTGCCGTCTCGAATTGCTTTCATACGCCGCCTCCCGGGATATGGTATTGGCAGAACAGCGCGCCGATGCCGCCGGAGTGCAGATAGCAGGCTCCGTCATGGAAATAGCCCTTCTCCGCAAGGTCACACATACCATACAGCGTCTTGCATGTATATACCTTTTCTATGAAGATGCCTTCCGTTCGGGCAAAGCGGATGCAGAACTCCTCAACCTCGGGCGTTATAATGCCCCAACCGCCAAAGCGGTATGCACCGTGCAGCGTGGCGGTCTCCTCCAGTAGGCACGGCATCGGTACGCCGCAGAGCTCCTCCAGATCTTTCAGGAAGCCGTTGATGATCTCACGGAGCGGCTCTACCTCATGCTCGACCGAGATGAGCTCCACATGGAACGGATTTCCCAGGAGTGCGGTGCCGTAGATAAAGCCGGCGGCAAGACCGCCGTTTCCTCCCGGGATGCACACATTGCGTATGGCTGCGCTCTCCGCATTGGAGGAAATCTGCTCCCAGATCTCCGCCGCAGCCTCCACATAGCCAAGCGCGCCTCTTGCGGAGGACGCACCGTTATAGATGATGTACGGCGCACTTCCCTCACGGCTCAAGGCCTGCGCGATCTGCTCCACCGCCGCGGCTCTTTCTTCTTCGCTTACGCCGCCCAGATAGTGTTCTTCTGCACCGAGGATGTGGTTGAGCAGCGCATTTCCTTCGAGCAGTTCCGGTCTCGGGCTGTTGTGGACGATCACGCACCGCAGTCCCAACCGGCGGCACGAGGCCGCGCAGAGGGAGCACAGGTTTGACTGCGTCTGACCGGAGACCAGGATGGTGTTCTTACCCTCTGCAATCGCATGACCCAGCAGGTATTCCAGATTACGGACCTTGTTGCCGCCGATTCCCATTCCGTTGAGGTCATCACGCTTGATAAACAGCGGGCCACAGTCCAGCTCCGCCTGCATGCGATCGAGCGGATGCAGCGGAGTCGGATTGAGCGCCAACGGCGCCTTCGGAAATTGAGAAAGCATTTCACGCAATTCAGCGCTGGTCAAAACATATCCCTCCTTTGGCTTTTATGCGCCAAAATGTTCGTCCAGCTCCACAGTCTCCAGAGCCATTGCCATGCGGATGCAGTCGAGGATGTCTTCCTTGCAGATGATCTCATCTCTCGAGTGGATATTGCGGGTCGGGATGGTGATGGCGCCAGCCTTCATGCCGCCGCGAACGAGCTGTGCCGTGTGTGCGTCGGTGCCGCCGTTTTCGCTGACTTCGATCTGGTACTTGATGCCGTTCTTCTCTGCAACATCGACCAGTGCGTCCACCACATACTGGTTGACGATCATAAAGTAGTCCATCGCCTTGATGCCGGCGCCGCCGCCCAGCTTCACATCCGTGCGGATGCCGCGCAGCTCGTCTCCGGTGCAGGCCACGTCAAAGGTGACAAAGAGGTCGGGCTGCAGGTCAAACGTCGAGGTCTGAGCGCCAAAGCAGCCGATCTCTTCCTGAACCGAGAACACATAATACATATCGTTGGTGTTCTTGACATCGCGCAGAATGCTGTCGATGATGATCATGCAACCAATGCGGTCGTCCAGGCACTGCATCATGACACACTCTTCGTTCTCATAGTACTCCGAACGCGTGATGGCAACCTCGCCGACGCGAACCTTTTCTCTGACCTTCTCAGGAGACAGCGTTGCAAAGTCGATGTAGAGGTCGTTGTGCGTGATCTTGCCCATGTCCTCTTTCTTCTCGCAGATCATGACGCCCTGAACGCCGCTTTCCGTCTGGATGCGGGCATCGATCAGGTTGTAGGGCTTGATGCTACCGAGCTTTCCGATGCGCGCAAAGCCCTTTTCGTCGATCGTTTTGATCATAAGACCGAGCTGATCCATGTGTGCGGACAGAACAACGCGCTTTCCGTTTCCCTTCTTGTGCGCAATGAGGTTGCCGAGGCAGTCTACCCACATTTCGTCCACATGATCCCGGATCTGATTCTGAATGTACTCTGCAACCTTGGATTCACGGCCGGTCGGCCCGTATACTTCACAAATCTCTTTTGTCAGCTTGCTGTTGAATTCCATATCAAGATCTCCTTAGTCAATGTAAAATTTTATGGGGGAGGGAGAGCCTCCCCTCCCCCACCAATTCAGGAAATGGTTCTATGATGGCGTATGATTACTTGCCCAGCGAGGCGTAGTAGTTGTTCAGATGCTCCTGAACCTTGCTGGGATCAGGAATCAGGTCGTTGTCGTTCTTCAGCATGGTCATAGCTGTATATGCCTTGCCGCCGAGTCCGTTCTTAACAGCAACGACTTCGTCCTGGTTGATGGCGTAAAGGATGGCCTTACGGATGTCCTCATTGCTGGTGACGTGATCCTCGTCCAGGTTGTACTTCATCTGGATGCAGCCGTTGATCAGTTCAGAAACCAGGCAAAGGTTCTGGTCGTTCTTGACGACATCGACCTGGTTTGCAGGAACATTATCCGTCAGATCGACTTCGCCGCTGCGCAGAGCGGAGATCGTCGCATCCTTATCAGCGATGTACTTCAGCGTGACGTACTTGATGGGCGCGGCCATGTCGGTATCCGGCATGAATGCGGGGTTGCGCTCGCAGACTGCCTCATAGTCATCAACGCTCTTGATGACGTAGGGGCCGCTGCACCACAGGGTGTTTTCCTTGCCGCTGTCCTTTCTCAGGAACTGTGCATCGCCGTAACGGAAATCCGTCGTCGGGTCATAGTTGGCCAGCAGCTCGGGCGTGTTGATGGCGGAAACCTGCTTCTTGCTGAGGATACCGGAGCAGTAGTCGCACAGGAAGTTCAGGATCTGCGGGAAAGGAGTATCCGTCGTGATCTTGAGGACCTCGTACTTGCCGCCGGCATTGTCGGTCGCATTCTTATCGTCCACGAGCTCGGAGATGGGAGCAGGCAGACCGGCTTCCAGAGCTTCCTTTACGCTCTTGCCGGAGACAGCGTCCTTGGCATTTTCAAGCTCGGAAAGATCGGTAACGGTTCCAAGCTCCTTGAGGCATGCGAAGTTGTCGTAAACCTGGTTGCCGGGGACAGAGTCCGGTGTGCGCAGACGGTCGTAGGTGAAGATGACGTCTTCCGCGCCGACCTTCTCACCGGTGTCAACGAGTTCGCCGTTCTTGGCGGTGTAGAAGCCAACGTTGTCACGCAGGACAAAGTAGAAAACAGAGTTGCCTTCGGCAATGCTGTAATTGTAAGCAAGCGCGCGGTCGGTCACGATATTGTCCTGCTCGTCGAGCTCAAGGAGCTTGATGTTGGTGTTTGCAAGAACTCTGTGCGTGCCGTCTACCGTGGCGGGGTCAAACTGACCGAGGACGCGTTCGTTTGCAACGATCAGGGGGCGGGTATCACGCAGGCTCTCGTCCACGTAGTCGAGCTGGCTCCAGTAGAGATACTTCGACTGACCAATCGTAACGGTGTCCTCTTTGATGACGTTCTTGTTAAAGCCGTAGCAGCTCATGGTGCGGCAGATCGGAGCAAAGTATGCCTTGCCCTCAACGACCAGACGCTCGAGCTCTGCATAGGTCTCCTGATAATCCTGCGGAAGCTGGGAAGCGCCAAGATCGATCAGACGGTCGACCTCGGGATCTTCGACCTTGCTGTCGTTGTCAATGCCGGTGGAGTAGAACATGGAGCGGCAGCCGTAGTCTGGGTTGCCGGTCAGAACTTTCATCGTGCACATATAAATGTCGTAATTACGTGCTTCAACCTGCGTAAACAGGCTGCCGTAGTCAGGCTGAATGCTCAGCGTAACGTCAAAGCCAGCCTTCTTCAGCTGGTCACGGACGACGTTGGTCTCCGTCTCCAGAGAGCTGAGAGAAAGGAGCGTGATGGGAATGGGATCACGATTGGTATCCGCTGCGGTGGACGCAGAATTGTCGTTGGATGAGGTGTCGGGTCCCTTTACGTCGTCTTTTGTCTTGACATTGCAGCCGGAGAGCATGACCAAGACCATAGCAAGGCAAAGGAGCATTGCTGTGAGTTTTTTCATTTGTAGTACCTCCAAGTAAATTTATTATAAATGCCTTTCTGACACTTATAAGCGGGTTAGATCGTCTGGTATTTCAGCTTTCCCTCCCGAACTTCCTCGGCACGATGGCATGCCACAAAGTGCTCTGGCTCCATTTCGCGGTATTCCGGAGTCCGGGTAAAGCACTCAGGCTGCGCAAACGGGCAGCGCTTTGCAAAGCGGCAGCCATCGCCGGGGTTGATGGGAGAGGAGAGCTCACCCTTCAGGATGATCCGCTGACGCTTTTCGCGGACATTGACAGAAGGGATCGCGCTCAGAAGCGCAATGGTGTAAGGATGCATCGGGGTCTGGAAAAGCGCCTGCTTCGGAGCTTTCTCGATCACCTGCCCCAGGTACATAACCACCACATTGTCGGAGATATGCTTGACAACAGACAGATCGTGCGAAATGAACAAATAGGTCAAACCGAGCTGCTTTTGCAGATCGATCATCAGGTTCAGGATCTGCGCCTGAACAGAAACATCCAGCGCGGAGACCGGCTCATCGCAGACCACAAACTGAGGATTGATCGCAAGCGCTCTTGCAATCACGATTCTCTGGCGGCGACCGCCGTCAAACTCGTGCGGGTAGAGATTGTACGCACGCCGCGGCAGACCGACCATCTCCATCAGTTCCTCAACGCGCTTTCTCCGCTCCTCCGCATTCTTGCAGACCTTGTGCAGCCGAAGCGGCTCCTCAATGATCTGTGCAACGGTGAAACGCGGGTTCAAGGATGCGTAGGGGTCCTGGAAAATGATCTGCATCTCCCGACGAATGGGGATCATCTCATTCTTGCTGAACGTGCTCAGATCCATTCCCTCAAAGATGATGTCGCCGGAGGTCGCCGGATGCAGTCCGAGCAGAACGCGACCAAGGGTAGATTTTCCGCATCCGCTCTCGCCGACTACGCCGAGCGTCTCGCCCCGTTTGATGGAAAACGACACATCATCCACTGCATGAAGGTGGCCGGCGGGAACGTCAAAATATTTTTTCAAGTGGGTCACTGTGAGCAAATTATCCAACGTCTTTCCCTCCTATTACTCAAAGTCCAGCCAGCACTTGTACTGGTGGGTATCGCCCTTCATTGCGGGGCTCTGTTCACGACAGCGTTCCTGGCAGTACTTGCATCTGGGATGGAAGTAGCAGCCGCTGGGAAGTGCGGTGGAGTTCGGTGCCAGACCCGGAATCGGAGACAGCCGCTCGTCATCGACATCCATTTTCGGGATCGAATCAAAGAGACCGCGCGTGTAGGGGTGCTTGGGATTCGTATAAACATCCCAAACGGAACCGTATTCGACCACCTCGCCTGCATACATGATGGCAACCTGATCACAGGTTTCCGCAACAACACCCAGATCGTGCGTTATGAGAATCATGGACATCTCATTTTCGCGGATCAGGCTGCGGATGATCTCCAGCACCTGTGCCTGAATGGTCACGTCAAGAGCCGTGGTGGGCTCGTCCGCGATCAGGATCTCAGGATTGCAGAGCAGAGCCATGGCGATGATGGCGCGCTGCTTCATACCACCGGAGAACTGGTGTGGGTAGTCGTTAATGCGGTCTCTTGTCACGCCGACTCGCTCCAGCATTTCAGCTGCCACTTCCATAGCCGCTTTCTTGCTCAACTTCTTGTGCTTGATCACGACCTCCGCCAGCTGCTGACCGATGGTCATGATTGGGTTCAGCGCAGTCATGGGATCCTGGAAAATCATAGAGATGCCGTTGCCGCGCATTTCCTGATTTTCTCTGTCCGAGTTATAGATCAGGTTTCTCCCCTTAAAGAGGATTTCGCCATCCAGAATGATTCCGGGAGGATCCGGAACCAGCTGCATCACGGAGAGTGCCACAGTGGTCTTTCCTGCACCGGTCTCGCCCACAAGACCCAGAACCTCGCCCTTCTTCAGGTGGAGATCCACGCCATTGACGGCCTGCACGTCTTCCGTGTCCGTGACATAATGGACGCGCAGATTTTTGATTTCTAATAGATTCTGTTCCATGTCGTGTCTCACCTCATTTCAGCTTCGGGTCAAGTGCATCCCGCAAACCGTCTCCGAAAAAGTTGAATGCCAGCACCAGCAGAATGATGGCAAGGCCCGGGAAGATTGCCAGATAGGGGTTGGTCTCCAGATACTGGCTGCCGATCTTCAGGATGTTGCCCCATTCCGGGATATGCGGCTCGACGCCCAGACCCAGATAGCTGAGGCTGCTAGTAGACAAAACCGCAGTACCGATGCCCATCGTCGAACGGACAATGATCGGCGCTAGGGAGTTCGGAATGATATGGCGGAAAATGATGTTCCAGTCTCTGGCGCCGCAGGAGCGAGCCGCCTCAACAAATTCCGCATTCGCAAGGCCGAGAACCGTGGCGCGGACGGTTCTTGCGTAAACCGCCACCATGCCGATACTCAACGCCAGAATCAGGTTGACTGTATTGGCGCCGAACGCCGCAATGATGGCAATGGCGAGCAGCATATCCGGAACGGCATACTGCACGTCCAGAAGGCGCATAATGATGTTGTCTGCACGCTTTCCGAAAAAGCCTGCAGCCGCGCCGAGGATACCACCCACGATCATAGGCAGCACCGTAACGCACACGCCGACGATGAGGGAAATACGGGCGCCAAACACGATGCGCGTGAATACGCAGCGTCCATAGTTATCCGTGCCGAACGGATATTCCATGGAGACGGGGCGCAGGATCGCGTCGTAGTTGTTGTCGATCGCAACGCCGTAATCAAACGTCAGGGCGCTGGCGAGCGACAGCGACAGCAGGAAAACCACGACCAGCATACCCATGACCGCCATTTTGTTGCGGAACAGGCGCTCCCAGATATCACGCCACTCAATGGCACGATCTTCGCCCTGATGGCGATAGTGCGAAATGATCAGCATACCGGCAATCAGCGCAAAAACGTTGCCGCTGATGGCGGAGATAATCAGCAGCACACCTACCGGCAGCAGTTTCTTATCCACCTTGCCGTCCCGCTCCCAAAGATGGATGAACAGGAGCGTCAGCAAATAGAACACCAAGAACGCCACCAACAGTCCCATTCCCAACATAAAGTTGTTTGCCACATACTCTTTGAAGAGATTCAGCCCGCTGACCATAATGACCCCAAGGGTCGTGATCGCCGCATAGACGGTCATGGTGTATTCCAGCGTGCGCTGTTTTTTGATCAGCGTAAAACCGGCCACCGCCGCGAAAATATTGCCGGTAACGACAAATGCCAAAAGAAGGATGCCGCTCAGACGCATTGCCCGCGAGATCGGCTTCGACTTGAGAAGCGCCGCCCGCATCCGATGCAGAAGGATGAGTTGGACTACCCCCTCCACCGCGAACGCCGCCGCCAGGATCAAAGGCGTTACGGTCACCTTACCCGTGATGAAGCTGTATCCGGATAAGGCAAACAGAAGCGCGAACACCCAGGTCACACCGGCAGAGAAGCTCAGTTCTTTGTACTCCGGAGACTTTTTCAGCTTCTTGCTCTCCAGCTTCCTTAGATATTCTTTTTTTCTTTTGTTATCATCCACGTCTCATACCTCTTAATAGTTTTTCAGAGAAGACTTGATTCTGGGATCAAGGAATGCGTACAAGATGTCCACCAGAAGGTTGACAATGCTGATCACAATGGCGATGTAAACAACGCCAGCCATGACGACCGGGATATCAGGGATAAACTGCTTGTCCACGATATACTTGCCGAGACCATTGACGTTGAACACCTTTTCGGTTGTAGCCGAGCCGCCCAGAATGCCACCGAACTGAAGACCGATGACCGTGACGATCGGGATCATGGCGTTGCCCAGAATGTGCTTGAAGATCACGCGTCTCTCGCTCAGGCCCTTTGCTCTGGCGGTGAGGATATAGTCCTGATTTTTCACTTCCAACATGGACGAGCGCGTCATTCGCGCTACGGAGGCCGAGAGGCCCGTGCCCATAACGATGGCAGGCATGATCAGCGTAACCAGTTTTGTCGCATCGTACATGGCAGGCAGCCAGCCGAGGCGGATGGAGAAATTCAGGATCAGGATCAGTCCCAGCCAGAAATTTGGGATCGAAAGACCCAGCAGCGCAACCAGCATAAAGATATAGTCAAATGCCGAATACTGCTTGATGGACGAAATGATACCCGAGGGGATCGCGATCAGGATGGAAACCAGCATCGACGCCAGAGAAAGCTGCACCGTGATCGGGAACCGGCGCATAAGCGCCGACGCAATGTCTTCGTTGCCGACATAGGAGATGCCAAGATCCAGTGTGAAGAATTTCTTGATCGTGTTGCCAAGCTGAACCAGATAGGGCTGATCCAGACCGTACAGGCGCTTGAATTCCGCGACCTTTTCCACCGTTGCGTTTGCACCGAGAATGTTTCTGGCCGGATCCATCGGGGTCAGATACAAAATGGTAAAGACCAGCACGATGACGCCGATCATAACGAAGATCATCATGAAAAGGCGTTCGCTGATATACTTTGCATACGGCTTTGAGTAAATCCAGACAAGCAAATACATCGGAAGCGAGGTAATGACAGAGACCCAGAAGAACGCGGGATTGTCCAGCCATTCCAGATATGTGCTCAGCATATCCGGAGAATGGATCTTCTCACGGCGCATCCGGTTCGTCAGTTCCTCCTGAAGCGCCTGATCGTACTTTTTCTTTGCGACCTTGTCGGCTCTGACCTTCAGCTGCTCGTCCGACACAGAGCGTTTCAGGAACTTGCTCTTGTTTCGTTCGGACTCCAATGCTTGTGCCTTGAGCTTTTCCAACAGCCCGCTCGTCTTAAACTCAGCCTCGAGGTCAGCCCGCAGCTTGTCATAGCTGGCAGAGTTTGAAAATACCAAATGCTTCACCAGCACCATGAGTGTGGTGGGAAGCCCCAAAAGGATGAGCAGCAAGCGGTAGATCGGGCGGGCATACATTTTCTTAAAGTATGTACGAATGCGCGTTCTGGGAAGCGGTCCCCATGCAGCAGCTGTTTTTCCCATGAAAATCACCTCTCTTCTTTCGTTGTCTGAGCCAAGTGCTGCACCGCAGGAAGCGAACACAGCGCTTGCTGAATCTGATCGGCGTTTGCCGCCAGCTGCATGACCAGTGCCCGCGTATTGCGCAGGTCTGTCAGCAGTATCCGTCCTTCTTCCGCCGGAACATCGATTCCGCCGACCACGACGCCGCAGTGCCCATACTGGGCGGTACAGAGACCGGTCACATCCAACTCCAGAACCTCATACTGGAACGGCACACCGGCTTCCCGGCAGGCCATTCTCTCCAGATCCATCAGACGTCCGTCTGTAGACACATAGCGCTCGCGGAGCTTCAGAACCGGACCGCCTCCCGCGTTGACAGGCGCGCCGGTCAGGTTGATGTCATTGACCTTTGCAGAGGCCAGACGGATCGCAACCGCGGCATCTGTCTCATTCATCGCCAGTTCGGCGACCTTCGTGCAGTGCTGTTCCTGTGCCAGGAAGATGCACGTGATTTCTGCCTTGACATCCGGCATCTCGCGCAGCAGCTCCGTCAGAAGCCAGCAGCCAACACGATCTTCAATACCCGCACAGCTTACGCTCAGCACATCCTGCGTCCAATCCGGCTGACGGGTAAGAAGGGAACCGATCTGAACGCCTCTGTCTTCCGTCAGTCTCAGCACGCCGTCCTTGACCTCCAGCTTGGCCTGCGCGCCGCCGCTGTCCATAACTTTCCAGCCGTTCATGGGTTCGAGCGTCTTTCCCGTGCCCAGCGGCTGCAGTTCCCATGCACCGTCCGACTTTTTGCCCGTGACGAGTACTACAGGCTGAGACAGGCTTGCAAAGAACGTAAGACCCGGTTTCTCGCCAGGCTTGCGAACGATGGCGCTGCCCGCAACATCTTCCGAGATCTCCAGTCCGTTCGGCAGCATGCTGCGGATCAACTGCTTCGCAGTATGCTCGTTGCCGAGGGGTGCCGGGCACATACACAGCTCTACGAAATTATGTAAATTCACTTTGACCCCTCCTCAGCACTTTTCCGCGATGAGTTTCAGCATCGCTACCGCTTCGTTCAAGTCGCTTTTTTTCATAATGCCAGCCGGCGCAGCAGGTGTCCGGCATGGGATCAGCAGCGACAGCGCCAGCGCGCCGTTGCGGCACAGCGCCGCATATCCTGCCTGCGCCGCATCGGGTGCGTACTGCACGACTCTGCTCTTGATCCCGGCTTCCTTGGCAGCCTTGCTCCATGCTTCGACTGTATTTCTCGGGTATGCAAAGCCCGCGTCTGTAAGCGCCATGCAAACGCCCTGTCCAAGCTCCACGCGGTCTTCCTTATTCAGGCTGCCCGGGATATCCGTCGCCGGTACAGCGCCGATGGAGACGACCAGATCCGGCTGCTGAGTATACGCAGCGACCTCCATGCCTCGCTGTCCCACCTCATACATGGTAGTAAATACAACATCAAAGGCCTTGTCCGGTGCTTCGCGGAGCAGCTCCAACACTGCGCAGCAGCCCAGGCGGCTGTCCATTGCACGCCCTTTGCAGTTTTCTCCCATCTCTATAAACGGGCTGTCCACCACCGCGTAGTCGCCAATCTGAATTCGCTCGAGCGCGCGTTCTTTGCTTTCTGCGGCAATGTCAATGTGCTGGTTTTCGGCAGATCTTCTTTTCTGCTCATCGGTGATTCTCATCATGTGGTAGGGTGCAAAACCAACGACACCCATGACGTTTTCCCTGACCCGAACGGTACGGCTGGAAAGCTGGCGGGGCGTTACGCGGGTGCCAACTGCCTTAAATCTCAGGAAGCCTCTCTCCGTCACATCACAGATCATCAGAGCAGGCTCATCCATGTGCGCTGCAAAAAGGACTTTCTGCTCTCCGGACTTGCCGGGATGGTGCGCGATCACGTTGCCCAGATTGTCGATTTCATATGGGCATCCAATGCGCTTAAGTTCCGCTGCGATATACTGGCGAACTTCTTTCTCCCCACCGGGAGCGCCGCTGCATTCGCATAATGCTTTCAGTAACATAGCAGTCCCTCCCAATTCTCCTGATCGATCTCAGAAATCATATGTGCCACAGCCTTGCCGATGTTTTCAATATCGGTCACACATCCGGTCTCTACGCCGGTATGCATATAGCGAAGCGGGATGGAAATGAGCAGAACCGGTACGCCGTCCCGATTCGTCTGAATGCTCTCCGCGTCCGTGCCGCTGGCTGCGGGCGTTGGTTCCAGCTGATACCGGATGCCGTAGCGTTCACAGATCGAAATGAACTTCTTCACCATGCCGGGATGAAAGCGTCCGCCGATGGCGAGCGCTGGACCGCCGCCCAGCTTGAGCATCTCATCTTCGGGGAGGTCTTCCGCCCATCCATGGCCCACGTCAAACGCGAATGCAATGTCCGGGTGGATCTTGTAGGTTGCGACCTGTCCGCCGAGGCCGGGACCTTCTTCCTGTACGGCAGCGGAATAATAGATCGTGCTGCTGTGCGGAAGCTTTTCCAGCTCCTGCGCTGCCGCCAGCATAACTGCAACGCCCGCCTTATCGTCCATTCCTCTGGCACACATGATATCGCCGTCCAGCATAAAGGGCTTGCGGCGTATCAGCGCAACATCACCCGGCTGAATAAGTTTCTTTACCTCGTCGAGAGAAAGACCGGTATCGATATAAAGCCAGTCCGTGCGCAGGTTGATGATATTCTTTGCATCCTGCGGCTTGTCCGGGCGTGCACAAATGACGCCAGGGACTTCTTTCTTACCGTAAATGACGACATCTTGGCATTCCAGACACAGCGTGTTATAGTATCCGACAGGAGAGAATCGCAAAAATCCATCTGCCATCACTTCCGTGATCATGAAGCCCAACTCATCGACATGCGCCTCAAGCATAACGCTGCGTGACGTTTCTCCCTTTTTGGAGAAAATATAACTGCCGCGTCTGTCATTCTCGTACGTATCCGAGAACGGCATAAAATACTTGGGAAGCAAATCCGGAGTCATTTGCTCAAACCCTGAAACAAACGGTCTATTGCAATACTCTAACAAAAAATCGCAAACCAAACCACATTACCTCCTTGTTAAATAAACTACCGCTCATGAAACAGCGAGATCGTACAGGCCATCAAACAGCGGTTTTGCACCTTCCATTCATGCCGTACCGGCATTCATTTTGTCATTCGACAAGGTACTGGATGGATTTGTAACTTTCCTCAATCTGCCCGCTTGCTTTTCTCGCTATTTTATTATAATATACAATTGTTATGTTTTAATTGTCAATATGGAGACGTTATTTCTTTTTAGTCTGTGTGGAATTATTTTCTCGCATTATGTGAATATTGCACAATTTCAGCCGATAATTACAGTAAAATTTTTCATTGAATAAAAAATCTTTTATTTTGAAATTACACGCTCCCCTCCACCACGCAAATGTCTCCTTTTCTGCACTGAACACAGCGAACTGAAAAAAGGCGCATCTTTTCCGACGATGCTTGCGCAGTCCTTTGGCACAGTGGAAGCATGGCGTATCGACATGGCAGAGTTTAACGAAAAAAACGAAAAACGAAATGGAAGGAAACTGACAATGACGGAACCTATTACTGCTGTAGAACTGACGAAAACTGACCTCTGCATTCTCGACTCATACACCTGTCTGGCAAAGGGACTGTCGGAATATCTCGGCACCGGCTATGAAATTGTGGTACAGTCCCTTGGAAATCCCGACGAGGGCGTGATCTGCATCATGAACGGGCACTATACCGGACGAAAGATCGGCGCGCCCATCACAGACTTTGCCCTTGAGATGTTCGAACGTATAAAATCGCACGATGGCACCCCCTATGCAACCTATTTTACTGAAAATAAGAACGGTGAGCCGATCCGTTCCACCACCATTGCAATCCACGGAGAAAACCATCGCGTCATCGGCTTTATCTGTATCAACTTCTTCCTGAACCTGCCCCTCGCCACGTTCATTCGAGAAAACTATTTCTCCGAGCATCTGCGTGTATTCTCCGAGACTTTCGCGGAAAATTCCCGGGAGATCATCGAAAAGCAAGTCGTGAAAATTCGCGATGAGGTCTTTTCCGACAAGAATATCTCTCTGAACAACAAGAACAAGGAAATCATTTTCCGCTTAAGCAACTGCGGGATCTTTAACCTGAAAGATAGCGTTGTCCTCGTAGCAGAGCAGCTCGGGATCTCCAAAAACACGGTCTACCTCCACCTCCGTAACTGCCTGTAACACAGGCGCGGCGTCACCCGGAGCACTGCATCGTTTTTTCAAAATCAGCTTTCCATCTCGGATGGGAAGCTCGTGCGAAAGGCTCCTTTTATTGATTTAAGGCAACACCGCACAATTTGGCAAGCAGATTCGGCGAGAGATTTTTCGTCAAATCAAGCTTTTCAAACCGCAGAATTGGCGGAAAAGATCCACCGATTGCCGATGGGGATCGCTTCCTGAAGTTTTTAGAAACCGTCCGTTTCTTCTTCCCGGATTATCGCCTGAATCTCCGCCATATCCGCGATGTGGATGGGCATTTTGTGACGATTGAGGAATATTAGGGTGTATCTGAAAACTCCCAACGCACCCGGACAGCGGGCCTTTTAGCGGTGCGCCGCGTCATTTTTCCTTGAAATACGTCAGTATTCCTGCAAAAAATGTCTTGCGCAACGCAAAAATCCCTCGCTGCCGGTCACATCGTGAGTTTTCAGATACACCCTAGTCTTGCCAATCGAAGCTCCCACATACTGCCCCCTCCTGTTTTTTCCGATGATAGCAGAGTCTATCCAAAAATGCAAGCGTGACAAAAGCCCCCGTGCGCCAATCGCGACGCACGAGGGCTTGTTGTTATCGGCCCGGACACGGGCAGTCAGACGCGATCACGCCTTTGCTGCCTAATGCCCGCAGCCACCATGGCACGAGCCGTGCATGGAGCAATGGCCGCAGTCACATCCGCAGGAGTTCTTTCCGTCACGCTTCTGCCGGATCAGATACTGAATAATGGAGATTACAATTACGATTAAGAGGGAGGAGATCAGAATAGTTGCAAGGTTATCAAGAATCCAGCTTATCATAACGTTCACACTCCTTTGGGATGACACTGGGTAAGATAATCGCTGCTTAGACCTTCAGCTTGGTAGCTTCCTTGTAGGGCTTGACGAGCATGTAGACGATGAAGCCCAGGCAGATGACAGCCGCAATCAGACCAAGAACGTTGACGTTGCCGGTGAACAGACCGCCGAACTGGTTGATCATCAGCGCAACGATGTAAGCAAAGCCGCACTGATAGCCGATGGCAAACCACGTCCACTTCGCGTTGTTCATCTCGCGCTTGATGGCGCCGATGGCCGCGAAGCAAGGAGCGCACAGCAGGTTAAAGACCAGGAACGAGTAGCCGGTGATGCCGTTGAAGGCATTGCCGATGGCCTGATAGACCGAGCCGTCGCCGCCGCCGTAGAGGATGCCCATCGTGCCGACGATGTTCTCCTTTGCGACAAGACCGGTGATGGACGCGACAACTGCCTGCCAGTTGCCCCAGCCGAGCGGAGCGAAAATCCAGGCGATCGCGGAGCCGATGTGGCCGAGGATGGAGTAGTCGATCTCGCTCTCGTCGAGCATGCGGAACGCGCCGTCAACCCAGCCGAAGTAGGTGGTGAACCAGACAAAGATCGTGGAAAGAAGGATGATTGTACCGGCCTTCTTGATGAACGACCAGCCGCGCTCCCACATGCTGCGGAGCACATTGCCGAGGGTCGGCCAGTGGTAAGCCGGGAGCTCCATGACGAACGGAGCCGGCTCGCCGGAGAACATCTTGGTCTTCTTCAGCATGATGCCGGAGATGATGATCGCGGCCATGCCGATGAAGTACGCGGAGGTGGAGACCCATGCGCTGCCGCCAAACAGCGCGCCCGCGATCATCGCGATGAACGGAACCTTCGCGCCGCAGGGAATAAAGGTGGTGGTCATGATCGTCATACGACGGTCACGCTCGTTTTCGATCGTACGCGAGGCCATAACGCCCGGGATACCGCAGCCGGTGCCAATTAACATCGGGATGAAGGACTTACCGGAAAGGCCGAACTTGCGGAAGATACGGTCAAGAA
>ERZ835541.1584-NODE-1584-length-21691-cov-3.579543_pt1 | contig 21691 bp, 25 predicted proteins | sample MGYA00519945_ERZ835541 | MGnify/ENA primary metagenome ERZ835541 (study PRJEB31850, sample SAMEA3708780) | human gut metagenome | biome: human gut; feature: human-associated habitat; material: faeces | place: China | collected 2014 ...
GCGGGCACCCAGTGGGGCAACAAGAAATACATGAACATGAAGCACTTGGAGGCGGCTCTCTACGACGCCTCTATTGCCGGCTAACTTCATTCAGCCGGAGCCTGCAAATAAATTTGCGCATAAATCTTGACGGCACCAGGTCAGCTTGCCGTACTGCGCCGAACGTCATTTCTGTATCGAGAGATTTTCCAATCGACTTAAAATGCGAACGGTAGGTTTCTACGGTTTTGTCCGATTCGCCCTTTGCCATCTGGCTGACCACGAAATCTTCAAACGCGCCTTTCATGGACAGATTTTCATTTTCTTTTCTGAACACAATTTTCATAAAAAATCAGACCGCCTGCCTTTCCAAAAAATCATGGAGAACGTAAGCGGTCTGTGTTGGGGATAAAAAAAGAAAAATCCCTTGAAAACACAGCGTTTTCAAGGGATTGGCAAGCAGCACCCTTTTAGATCCCACGACTTAAAATCTCTTGAAATCTCAAGGGTTTCCGCGCTTCCTGCAAGTCAAAGCTGTTTAATCTCAAAAGCTTGAGCTAAACCAAAATAGATGCTTGCCTTCTGGTATTTTTATTATAGTATATTTCACTCTGCTTTGCAAGAAAAATGCATACTTTCTTTATTCGGATGCTCAGAGAAAGTCTACTTTATTGTTTTCGCCGTACTTCAAATGCCTTGTCCGAGTTCTTTGAGCTATGTATCCAAAGTCCACGAAACGCAGGATTTTGAACTGTGGAGCATTTCTGATGCCTCTCTGGGGCGATGTTCTCCAGTCAACAAAATCATTTTGTACTATTTGGGGTTCATGATGATTTCTTGGCTGTTTACATACAAGCGGGCATTTATACTCCAGTTATCTTTATAGCCGCCAATAATAATGAGAATCGGTTCTGGACAATTTAGTTTTTTGTCTCGGGATAATTTTATCATTTGGTTATTATCAATACCGCTTGGTAAAGATGATGTATTCGGATGATAATGCCATTCTCCCAAATAATACCGCCCTTGATTCCACATTGTATCTAAAAGTTTTTTTAATCCATTTGAACCTCGATGGAAATTACATCTTGCGTGTTTAGAGTTTTTAGGCGGCGGTGTTATTTGTAAAATATTCGCAATTGTTTGATCACAGGAATAATTTCCTATTAATATCCCGCCCGTTTCATAGGGATATGCTTTATTGCAATAACAAAGCATCTTTTCGTAGGCTTCTTTGCTCAAATTAATATTATATATTTGACTATTATCTTGAAAAAACAAATTACCCATCTTCTGTTTTATCCACCAGCATATAACCTTCAAAAAACCCGTTGCTTTCTCTTTGCTCATAAACAAGCGAGATTGTCTTTTCGGATTCTGTAATAATATAGTTTTCGATTGCTTTTGTAGCAGTAGAAGCTGCAAGCCAAACATCATCACTTCTGCCAGGAAAGGTTGGATGCCAACATCCGATACCGTTTCTTGGCAAGTCATAATCGTTATATAGAACTCTTTCTGATTGCAAGTATGGAGCAATCAAATCAAAAAAAGCCTTAAAATCAAAGGTTTGATTATTCATTAGTGTAATGTATAATCGCTTTGCCCCTAAACCAACAGATACGGAAGCAAAAATATGTCTCTTTTTAAAGTTGTTGCTTTGAATAATATCAAGGACACTATTCTCTCCGGTACAATCAATAATAATCCCATATTTGTCCAAGTCGATATTGGTTTTTAATTCCCCGTCAATTGTAAGTGCATTGTTTATTACCTCAATATTGGCATGCGGATTTAAAGAATTAAGATAATTGCACAAGGATAGTCCTTTAAGCCCTCCAATATCATCTACATTCAGAACATGACGAGATAGATTACCAACTTCAAATATGTCTGAGTCTATAATAGTAAGGCTATATACCCCTGACCGTACGAGTATCTCTGCTATTGATGCGCCAACACAACCTGCTCCAACAAGTAATATCTTTTTTCTAAGTATAAAGTCGTTTATTTTACCCCTCTGTGATATTTCTTGCTGATTCCAGTTTTCTGAAATAATCCAATCCAGCCGTGTTTTTCGGGTCAAAACTTCACTTTTGTCACGCAACCACCAACCTTGCGGATTAGCTCGAAATCCATTTGCCGTCTTCCTGCCATGGGATACAATTGGTAAATACAATGCCTGCCAAAAAATAATTTCAGGTTCTCCACCAAAAGTCTTTGGCACAGGGAATCCAAGCAAAAGTAGATGCCGTCTTCCATCTCGAATTTTTGAAACAACATTTTTTAACACATTCATGATGCCAGTGTGTTGGCTATTACAGGCATCTATTAAATCACCCATGGTTTCTGGTGCTTGCCACTCATGAATTACTGGAATTTGTTTTAAAAGTATCCACAGAGCATTAATTGGAGTAGCGATGCTCGTTTTGGATAGGTATTTTCCCCATTGCGTATAGTGCTCAATGTTCCCCGTTATTGATTTGAAACATTTTACATAATACACAGATGGATTTCTCTTATAAACATCTAATTCCGCTATGCCATATCTGCAATCAGTACTCTCCCACTGTGTAAAGGTAACTGTGTCTTCAGAAAAAGCAAATTGCATTCCAAACGCATTTCTTAAAGTAAATTCCGGAAGTTCAAACAGCTCTGTATCTGTAACCAGTTGTCCTCTTGCCGCTAATTCAAGCCAATTAATTGCTCTTTTTACATGGTATATCAATCGCTCATCGACATTATACGGTTCTGGCTGAAAAGAAGAAAGTGTATTTACCTCAAGACACAATGCTCCTTTTCGCCATAAACCGTTTCTTTCAACTTTGGAGTTATTAGCCTGATGGTATAAGGTAACCGTTATGCTGTCTTTAACATCAGGATATACTTTAATACTTCCTTTTGGATAATCGGAGGTAACAACAATATACCATTTAGATATCTGCGGAAAATGCTTTGTTTCATAATCAATTGTAATACCCAAATGTAAATGCCAGACATTTAATTCTTTATCAAATTCCCATTCGTCTATTATCTCCACCTGTGATAATGCGTCTAATGCTCTTCGCGCCCGATTAAGCTTACTTAGAATTTGTTCCGATTCCATTTATGCAAATCTTCCTTCTGGAACAGCAGATGATTTTTCGGTACGATGTGTGAAACCTGCTGAAGAGTTATTCTTTGAAGGTTCGGGCGCAGACGGAAATTCATTTCCGAATATCTTTCTCCATTTGCAAACACTATCATATAATTCATCACAATCAAAGGCTTCTCGAGCGGTTTTAGCAGTTTCACAGACTGCATCATAAAAATCAGAGTATTCGTCATCTGTAATCCTGGCAAAAACATCATGCTCAGGAACACCTCTATCAGCTAAGAACGGTTTTGTGGGGTATTGAGAAACCATGTTTTCGAGCGTCAATACAACTCCCTCAGCAATACTGGTTATGCCGTCTGGACAGCAATCGCCAATGAAATGTTCGAGCGGATAACTCTTTGGATGTTTCATATCTGGATATTGTGTCTTGCGCCACCACTTAAGTGCTTTAACAACATTAACATAGTGCGTATTGCAATTTTTATTTTTTTCGACTGTCCATCGTATTTGCTCAAGCGGATGTGTTTTATCCCATTTCTCAGCCTCACGATCAGGGATGAGGAGCGGCTCAGATTTCCATTTTGCTTCGTCGTCGGATTTGCAGAATATATTATAAGTACTTTCAAGCAAGGTATTATTAAATAATTTCATTAATTGATTTTGCTGAAAGTCTTCAATTGTGTACTCAGAAATAATAGCTTCATCTTGCAATATACCCGTTTCGCTTTCACTTGGTGCAGAAGTTGGAACAATATCTAAATCCACGTAACTTAAACTGATACCAATCGATCTGCCTTGGATTCTATATTTACCGTTGTAGTACTTGTCCAAAAAAGGAACAAATAAATCTAGCGCTTCTTCTGGAGTATATTCCTCAGAATCTAATTTTGTTACAACTATAACATCGACATCTGATTTATTCCCGTTTTTAGGCTTTACAGCTGTGGAGCGGCGGTAACTCCCCTGCAAAAAGGTGCTGACAATAATTTTCGATAGCGTCTCGTCTGCCTCTAATCTTTTTCTTAATGTTGTATGACCTGTTTTCAAATCACTTACTTGATTATCAGATAAACGAATATTGGACAAAAAATCTTTAAAATACGACGGTACGGTAGACATAAAGAATTCTCCTTTAATCCTTGAAACTTATTGATTCTGAATAAGAACACGAGTCCTGTTGATCAAAATCATACTCATATAAAACACACTTTCCAAATCCTCGTGAAATCTGTCCTAAGAAAAACATAAATGCGTTTGGCGCGGCAGCAAAAATATGTAGTGTCGCTCGTCGCTCTGCAGTAGTTCTTTGCGCTATAGCGTTGTAAATAGAATTAGCGAGAGTCGCTGCATGGTTTCCATCTTCTATTGAAAAATTAGTGGAACCAGCTTCGTTCGGGGTACAATTTATGATTCGACCAATTGATAGATTCTGTTCTTTAATGTATTCGATTACGTCATTATAAATAGGGCGAGTAACATTCAGTATCAAGGCTGTATCAAATTGGTTCTCCTCAAGCTTTTCGTGCGAAATGCGCCAATTAGAATAGCTCCTTTTAGCTGATAATTTCACATCCCACAATTTAGTACCTGCTGTTTTTTGTATTGGAAATACATTGATGCCAGATTTACTATCAAGAACACGTCCTGCAGCAAATGCTAAAGATGCATGTGCATCCAAAAACACCTGATAAGCATGTTCGTTCTTGGTATTTGAAATCAAGAAATCTCTTAACATTGGATAAATATCATTGTTCCAATCGTATCCGTTTTTCAAATTTCGGCCATCAAATTTATCTACCAGAGATAAGCACATTGCTCTATCCTCTAAATGCACTGCCCCGCGGGGAAAGCTTGTAACAGCGATAGATATTCTTTTTGGTGAATACTTATCAGCTATGAGGAAAATGCGTTTTTCCAACTCCTCATCAAATTTCTTTCTGTCAATACCATCGCCGTGCGTTGAAGAAATCATTTGGTCATTTACGGTTGCCGATGCGATAAAACTAATTTGATCGAATGTCAACATTCGATTGTGATTCGAAATATATCGGAGCAACGAGTCTCTAACTAATGTCTCCAAAATTTCCACATCGAATGGTATATGTTTGAAAGAAATCTTTCTGTCTTGTATAATACTTGTATCAAATCCTTGTAATGATTTTTGTGCCGTTGCATCTAATTTGTTCTTCTGAAGCTTATCTATAGAGTTAATGAATGTAAGAGCGTCGTTATTGCACTGCCCTATTAAAAACAGTTCAAATTCATTTGCTCCCACATCATCATTTATAAGGTCTTGTAACCATTTTTCCAACGAATTCTTACTAAAAGTATTTATTGTCGATTTGACCTGAATACTTTTGAAGATTTTGCTATTCTCCTCTAATGCAATATCAACTTTATCGTCATCAGATTTAAATTCTATATAAATTCTATCCCAGTTTTTTTGACACATTGCCTCAAGGACAGACGCAAACGCTTGATATAAAAAACCTCGTGAAGCCTCTCTTCCTCCCACAATACACACCCTCTCTATTTCTATTTGTTATTTTATTACACTGTCCAAAGTAAGCTCTTACTATCCCATAGTTTTTTACACTCAACCTCATTGACTATCGCATCAAACACAGACTCAAGGAAAGTCGGGATTTCAGCAATGACAAATGCAAACTCAAGTGTATCATCTTTTTATCATAATCTCTCCCACCTCAAATGGCCTATCAATAATAAGCAAACATCGTTTTTGTATCCTGTATACTGGTCTAAGTCAAGCCCTGTGAATAGCCAAGATGATTCTCTGGATATCGAAAGCCGGTAGCATTGATCATCACAGTTTTTGCCTTAATTACCTCATAGGTTGCCATTTGACTTGAGTACACAGATAATGTTCTGGTTATATTCTACCAAATTCAAAGTATATGTGCAACTCAACCAGTAATATTTTCTATCCGCGAATTATTTTTATTTATAATGCCAGAGGCGTGGCTTGCGCCGCATATTCAACACAATTAATTTCCTACAGAAATCCATTTACAAAAAGATTATGGATAAATCTCTTCATTCATTGTCGTTCAAATTCAATTTGCCAGTGGTTTGTCCTAAAATGTAAGCGCAACCGCATAGTCGCTGTAGGCAGCTAAAGAGGTCGTCCCTAAACGTTAGGACGACCTCCAAGCCGTTTTCTGCATATTGCAAGACAATTTTGCAGTAATACACGGTTTTACGTTGTACTCATAACTTTTTCTCAACTTTACACCCCTTCGCCAAAGATAATTGGCAATTGGTCATCACTATATAGTCAAATAAGCGGCGATAGAAATTCCCTTTTGCTGGAGCATTTCGGCAGCTGCGGATCCTACGGCTAGTCTCTAGCTTGATCCAGCTCTGACTGCGGCTGTTTTTAGGATACTTGATGTACTTTCCTGTGTGCAGCAGCGTCCGACCGTCAAAGCCCCAATCGATGTATCTGCGATGCGTGGCATGGTTGCCATAATTTATAATGTGCAGCAGTCCGTCACTCTTTTGAATGTCGCGAACGCGGCGCAGCCTACGCCAGTTTTTGCTTCTCAGATGCGCTTCAGATGATTCATTCTCCACGAGCCCAGCGATCTTCTCTCTTAATTCGCTTTCGGTCATAAAGCCTTCTACTAGGCACGGTGCGCGTCACGGGCGATATACCGTACCAACTTCCGCGCTGTTTGCTGTGATATTCCTTCTGCGCTCGCTTGCTCTGCTTCTTCAGCGGTACCGTATTGATCACACTTCATCCCCCTCTAGTTTTACATTTGAATTACAAAGTGCGTTGTCATCTTGCATCCGGCTGCCATCTCTGATATTTTGTAATATTACGACCTTAAAGGAGGCAAGCAAAATGGGAATGAAAGCATACCCCGTGATCGATCTCATCGCGACGGGAAACAACATCCGCCGTCTGCGCATGGAGCGCGGCCTGACCGTCCGGGATCTGCAAAGCTACTTCGGCTTCGAAGAACCGCGGGCGATCTACAAGTGGCAGAAGGGCGAAAGCCTGCCCACGGTAGATAATCTCTATGCACTCGGAGTGCTCTTTGAGGTTCCGATAGATCAGATTCTTGTTCCTGTTATAAAACTGCATATTGTCAGTGAGCAGCAGGCCGAGACCTGCTGCTCACATCATTTTCTCCCCGGCTATTTTGGATACGGCAAGCGTCCGATGCAGCTTCTACCATTTGCTCCGCCTGCATTGCCTGCTGCGTGACAGGTCACGCATTCAGCTTCGCGCACGGAAAAAGATCAGCATTTGATCGTGATTGATCTCGTAATCAGCGAGTCAGGCTTGCTTGCCTTACATATCATATGGAGACGTCAGTTTGGATGCAGGAAAGCGTGAGGTATCGAAAAAGCGGTTCTGACGGAAGAACGTCTGGCGAGGATGGAGAAGCAGAACGCTTCTTTTTCATTCTATAAAAGCTCGTAGGGTGAGCCGAACCAGAGTATTCTATATAAAAGCGTGCAGCGTTATCGTTCATCTGCACCTGAACCGGTATCCGCGTTCTCTTAGCTTGCCGCACCCAGAATAGCCGGGCTGTGCCGGGGCGTTATGCCCCAGCGATTTCTGTATAGTTCTCGAATGCTTCTGCAAAACTGGCGTTCACATCAAAGGGCGGCGCGTAGTCCACCTTCGACGTGACAAGGCACAGGTCGATTCTGGTGGAAGTCTCATCGGCTTGCTGATTCAGTTTGCCGAGCGCAGCGCGGATGACCTTGCGGTCATAATTGATCGTCGTCACTCGCCGCACATCGCAGCGATAGGAGATCTGATTGCCCTCGGCGTTGAACCGGTAACCGGTGCCACCGTTTGAAATCGTCTGCTCGGAGCTGCGCAGATCATTCATCCGTTTAAACGTGCGGGCAATGCTCTGCCGCGTCGCATTGAGGCTGACCGCGCTGTCCATGTCGATGTCCAGCTCCGACTTTGCCTTGCGGATGGCAGCAAACAGCTTGCCCTTTTCGTCCAGCAGATACAGGAGGAAACGCGCAATGCCCGTGATCTGCTCGTAATACTCCGTTTCCGGCACGGCAAGAACGGTTTCATCCTCCGCTTCTGCCATGACCTTGTGCCGCAAGTAGGTATTCTCGACCCGCGTAACATTGGACTCGCGGTCGAGGATGCTCTGCGCTTCATCCAGGAAGGACTGGAGCTTGTTCTGGTAGCGGAACGCTTCTTTCAGATTCATGTTTCTTCACCTCTGGCTTGGAAATTTGTTTCTGTCCGTATTTTAGCTGCTGAAAGCCAGGAAGTCATGGAACTTGTGGTTCACCCTGCTGATCCAACGCGTAACTGCGCCGAAACGGGAATCGAGCATTTCACAGGCAAGTACATCATGTTTCTTCGCGCTGAGCAAGAGCCGCAGGCTTTTCCTCATACCATGTACAAAACGGTAGAAACTTTTCTCGATCCTCACTGGGCAAATTCATGTAGTCGATGATGTGCTCATTTGGAAACCAGTTCCCGCAGTAGGCGGGCAGAACGCCCTCTGGCACAATTCCAATCTTTTCTTCTTCCGCCAGCCGGTCAGCCAGCATCTTCGCTTCGGCCAGATAAACGGGGATATTTGCTCTCGTCAGGGCAAGATAGAATTTGACGGTTTCCATCGTCCGGTTCCACGCTGCTCCTGCCAGATACAGAAAATAACCGCGCATATCTTCCATTACCCGCAGATCGACATGCGTGGAGTTTCCGCCGCGGCAGACCTCCCACGGATGTCCACCGCACCGGTCTCTATCGTGGAGCCATGCATGAAACGCCTCAGGGCTGTCCGCATCGATATCCTGCAATCCCTCGTCCCGGCCGTCGGCATGGAGCACATACTGCTCCTTCGGCGTTTTTTCGCAGCCATCATACTTGTTCTCCGCGTAGCCCATGGCACAAAAGCGGAAAAAATCATTGGCTGTCATAGCTTGTAAGCGGTCTTTCATTGCAGCATAATTTTCTTCCTGTGCGGAGGCACTTTCAATGAACTCCGCAACATCCGCAGGCGAGATATCCTTGAAGAAGTCGACTCTTGCATCCGGCCAGACATTCCAAAAATCCCTGCGTCGGATTGTTCCGGTTCGATGCTGGGGCGGCAGATTTTCACGGACAACATCGTTATACGTCCCGGCTTTCAGCATTTCAATGCAGCTCCTGACACCGTCGACAAGCCACTGGACAAACTCAGAAATTTCGCAGGGCCATCCTGCTGGTTCTCTGCGCTTGTCCTGAACGATCACATAACTGTGACGAACCGCGACAGCGCGGTATCCTTCCGCTTTGTCCTCGACGGCTTGGAAATGATACCACTTGACGTCCTCTGGGAACCAGCTTTTCCATGCATTCACGAATCCTTCTTCCGAGTTGTAATTACCCTCTGCGATTTCCTCCGCTGCATTGCCGAAATCCTCAATTGGTCCTCTTTCCGCACGAAGCCAGAGCGTTCTGACACCGTTCGGGGATTCCGGTGCGACCTGCTCCAACAGGGCAAACAGTTCATCAAGCAGTTTCTGACTTTTGTCGTCGTAGATACAGCTTGTCATACCAAAGTGGTCATTTCGCCGGAGCCAGCTGATATACCCATCTATTTTTGGCTGCGTCAATTTACCATGCACGTTTCTTCACCTTCAGTATCCTGTACGTCATCGTTTACGATTCTCTCCCATTTTCGTGCTTCCTCAAGATCTTCCTCCGTATAATCAAATGGAATCCTCCCAAGCCTGACCGTTTCCTTCAAAAAGAGAATCAGCGCATCTTCCATGGTCAAGCCCTGCTTGGCCAGAAGCTCCGAAGCACTGTCATAAACTTCTTTTGGGAGCCTGACTTCAATCGTCACCAATTCCATCTTCGTCCTCCTTTTCCTCAAACAGCGCTCTGTACATATGAACGAAACTTCCAACAAGCTGCGGATATTCATAATAAATATGGCGGCACAGTCTCTTAGAGAGCTCCAAGAATCGGAGATCATCTCCAAAGTCAATGATGCCGTCGAGAATATGCTCGATCTGTTTTTCGTCGGTAAGGCGGCCTGAGATCACTTCGTCGACGGCATGGGAGTACTGCGTGTAGGCAAGGTCATATAACCCTTTGATCCGTTTTACAACCTCGTCAATCTCTGCTATGAGCTTTTCATAATTCTCCATTGCTGTTTTCTCCTGCGTTGGTTCCATCCTTCCGGATTCTTTTGATCATGGGCTGCGGGTTCGCCTCTAACAGCTCATCCAGCGTCCGCGGCGTGTAGTTCATGTAAGCCATCATGCAGCCGACATTGATCAGTCTGCTTGGAATGCCCATCGTCCATTGTTCGTTCTTCCACTTCTCTACAAGCGACCATTCGCGCGTATTATGTACATGCCCGTACAGCATGACTGCGCCATAATGCTGGTCCTTATAAAACAGAATCGGGTAATGGCTCAGAATCACCAGCCGATGCTCATCGTTGATCTCCGCGTACTGCTCGATGCTTTCCCAGTAAGGACGGAGCTTTCCTTTCACACGGTCATGGTTGCCTTGAATCAGGTGCTTATGTCCATTGAGCTGCTGCATGATCCGGATGCTGTTTTCTTCGTTTTTCCAGAACGCATCGCCCAGCACATAGACGGTGTCGTCCGCTGTGATCCGCTCGTTCCAGTTTTGAATCAGCACCTCGTCCATCTGCTCTGTGTCCGCAAAAGGGCGGTCGTCGAAGCGAATGACATTTGTATGACCGAAGTGCATATCTGCAATATAGTAAATCATCGTGTTTCCGTATGTTCCTCCTTGTTTTCCTTCGTCAGGGCGTCTTCCAAGGCCTGTTTCATCTCGCACCACGCGCCGCCGCAGCCATCGGAGATCTTGCCCATGATGATTTTGAGAAACGTGGTAATGCACACCGACGATAAGAGCGGCGCAAGCTCCTTCACGGTCTGAGCTGTTTCCGCCAGATCGGAATCGTCGACCTCGGAAACATACCGCACAGCGTTTTTGACCATGACCTCCAGTTGCGTCAGCTCTGGCACTTCAAACCATCTGGCAGGGCATAGGACGTAGGACTTGTCCTCGTGGTCGATGATCAGGGCAACATCCTCTTTTGCCACTCGTTCCAGAATGGCGTCCATGTTCTCTCCAAACTCTTTGGACGTGATATGCTCCATTTCAGAAACTGCCGGTAGTTTTCTCATGCTATGATCCTCCGTTATCTTTTGAACTGTTCATCTGACTCAAAGCTACGGGACAGGAAATGCATTTTATCGATTCGCTTGTCCGTGTGCCAGTGTCCGCAGAACCACGCTTTGTATTGAATGGATTCCTCGATTGTGTCAAGCCATCTCTCGGTGCTGTCGTCCACTGTACGCTGATCAATGCCGCCAAGAAACAGCTCTGTTGGCTCATATTTGAATGGACAGGTATGGGACAGAACAATGTCGAAGTGTTTCTCGCGAATCTGCTGCTCAACATAGGCTTTAATCTCCGGAGATGGCTGCTCGTCCGGCCACCAGCTCCAGTCGCGGCTTAAACGGTAGTACTTATCTACGCTGTATGCACCGCCAATTACGAGATACCGCAAACCATTCATCATATAGATCTCGCCGTCCCTGGCAAAGATCAGGTTCGGATATTCTGGCTGCAACCATCCCTTGCCTCCGCACCATTCGGTTTCAATATATCCAGAAATATTGACTGGCCGCATTTCGTGGTTCCCGTGAATACAGAGAAATCTGGTGCCGGAATTGTTAAGCCATTGCTTCATCAGATAATCCTTGCGCCCGTTATAATAGTTTGCGCCCACATCTCCCAGCAGGACGATTATGTCCTCCATTGTGGGATGTACTTTGGTTATAAACTCTGCGATGCCATCCACGGCACCATGAATATCGCCTGTGAAAAAGATCGTAAAGCATCACCTTCCTGCACATGTCATACAGGTAAGTCAAGCTCTCCTTGCTTACTGCTATCCATCGTGCTGCATTTCTGCTTCTTTAGAATTGCCGTATTGTGGTTCCTCAGAATAGAATACCTGCATATCATCCAAGCGGAGACAAGCCAGCCTGCCGAGAACGCCTGACCACGGATCGCCTGTTTCGGGGAGCATACAACCGCAGTCGATTCCGATCCAGCTCTTTGCATCCCATATTGCCATGGGATTATCATACTGGAAATGGTGGGTTGGCGTATGCCCAAAGATGACTGTCCAGCCTTCTAAAACAGGGAATCTTTCAAATCGCATCCAAACTGCGAAATCACGCGCACTTTTGTATTTCCAGCCGCAGCTTTCGTATAAGTCCACAGGTGCCGCGTGCGTCAGGATATATTGCCTGTCGTTTACTGTCAGCTCCACATTGACTGGCAGCTTGTCCAGATATTCGAATATCTCTTGTCGAACAGCCTTCTTTATATGCTTCAGGTAGTTGTGCGTGACCTGACCGCCATTCCGATACCACAGAGCTTGTTTGCGCTCATAGTAGTATTCTGGCCATTCCTCATCTTCTGGGGGCGGGTAGTAAAGCGCGTTCATCATCATGAGTTCGTGGTTGCCCAGAAGCATTTTGACATTTGGCATCGCCATGATCTGGCGTAAGAGCTTGATGCCGTCGGGGTTGCGGTCTATCACATCTCCAAGGACATAGAGCGTGTCCTCAGGCTGCAGGTTGATTTGTTTCATGACGGAATCAAAGCGCCGCTTCTGCCCATGGATATCTGACATGACATAAATCATGGTGTTCCACCTCCTTCTTCGCAGCACAAACAATTACCACACTTTTGGGGAAATAGCTATCTAAAAAATCACAATTCACAGATAATAATTCTGACCGACGTTTCTGGTGACCAGTTGTTTATCCAATGCGGGATAGTCTGCTGAAAAAAGCTGATCTGGTCTTGAATTTTGAAGACTAGCTCTTTCAATAAGGTCTTTGAAATACATTTATCGTCTTCATTTTTAACCGGCTTTTGAAGCAACGCCTCTAAATCAGCAAGACTTCCCCAAATGAAGAAATCCCACGCGCCAAACGAGCTGCGCTCGAATGCCGGATTTTCCGCACAAATGATGTCCTGCGTCGAAGCCGCCAAATCCGAAAAGCTGATCCGCTTTTTAAGAAGCGCTAATTCATCATATTGGCTGGAAAGAATATCCCGCTCAGGTGCGGTATGTAGATAGCGGTGTTTGAGTTTTCCACTTGCAGATCGGTGCCACTGGTCGATATTGAACCATTGACCATCGGAACAGAATTCTACCGTATAGCCGAGCCATTTGCCCATGTGATACGCCTCCGCAGGGACTTTACCCCTTTCCCGGTATGGTGTCGTAAATGCCTTTTTGCATGTGTTCTTTATAATCTCGTCCTTTATAGCTGGGCGAAACGAAGTACCAAAGTGGAACGTGCATCTGCAGACAAGCGCATCCTTGTTCCGCGATTCTTGTATCGCCAGATGTTTTGCAATATCGCTTATTTTCGATTTCGTCCAGCGTTCTTCTATCATGGTGCCCTCCTAAACATCAGCCATCTCCAAAGATGTCATTGCAAAACTCCGAATAGTCGGGGTCCGGATTCTCGGGAAACAGCTCCCAATCTCGCTTAGCGTCCTCTTTGGTCTTGAACTGCTTTTCCGGTTCAGCTAATCGATTCCAGAAGCTGAATGGGTTTCCGGTGAGAATGCACGGGAATCCCCAAAGCATTGTTCCGACATGATTCCACCTGCCGATCGTTCCGGTATACTGTAGTCTTGAAAACATAGCTTTGGTTGCACGGCAGTATTCCCCGTCGCAGGCAAGCCAGAGATGTTCGGATTTGACTTTGTCACAGCGCATATAATAAGGTTTGTCCCATGTGTTGGTATGCGTCCATTTGTAGTTTTCCAAAGTGACGGGTTCCCTGTGGAGTAACTGCGCAGGGACTAGGAATGGTACCTTCCTGTATGCGATAGAATGGCTGAGATCCTGATGTCCTTCTTCGAAGGCTTGGAATGTAAATAGCAACTCCTTGAATTGCTTCTTTAATTTCTCATCATGTGCGAGTTCTCCGAAAAAGCAGCGAAGATCCTCCAACGTACCGTAATAGTATTTTCCAAAGCTGGTAAAGGCAGCGGCAGAATAATCGTCCAGCTCCAGTCGGTAATATGTGGGTTCTACTTTTACGCACATGCGCAACACCTCTCGTTTTCTCCATCTCTGATTGACATTCTTCGAGGACGCGTGAATTGACGATGCTTTGCCATCCATTCGGACTAAATTGGATTATACCATCATAGAATAAAGAAATCTCGCAAAAGCCAAAAACGTAGTTGTTTTTGGCGAAAATATAATCGTTTTTGTACGCAACAGACCACAGGTCAATCTCTTAACCTGTGGTCTGTTGCTATTTGATATTCAGTTGGTAAAATGATTACCATTCACCCTTGGAGAGAAGATGTTGATGCGAGCGAAGAGCTTCTTTGGCTGCTTTCAGCACATCCAGCAGAACATAGGTTTCATACGGAGAGCAGTTTGCGAAGATCCTTTGTGCTTCGATGTTGGACATCTCCGTCACACTGGTGAGTTGCCTGCTCAGGAGCGTATCAGTCGACACCTCCAGTGCATTTGCGATACTGACAAAGGTTTCGAGACTCATGACTTTTGTTCCGCATTCAAGGTAGCTGATGTAACCGGCGGACTTGTCGATCATAGCAGACAGCACTGCCTGAGAGATGTGCTTGCTCTTTCTGATTTTTTGGATTCTTTGGCCAAGGACAATGTAATTGAGTTGCATAAGGATACCTCCTAAAAATTTTGGCAACCCAATTATATTGAAATCGCTATTTTATAGCGGAACGATTATATAAAACCAATCTTCGCATGATATATACTAACTTAAATTATAGTTAGCAGATTATATCCGGCAAGGAGGAGGTGAGCTGATCATGTATGAACAATCGGATTTGGCGCTGATCGGCTCACGCATCAAGGCGGTTCGAACCGGTAAAGGAATGAGTCAGGCAGATTTGGCGGTCAAGGCATCTGTGTCACTGCCGTTGATCAGCAACATCGAACGCGGAAAAACGAGAATGCAGCTCGAGACTTTCGTTAAAGTAGCAGAAGCACTTCAGGTATCTGCGGATCATTTGCTCCGCGCAGATGTACCGGAGGTGAAGACAATTTACCAAGGAGAATTTGCCGAACTTCTCGAAGACTGCTCAGCCAGTGAGATGGAAGCTATTTTGAACATCGTCCGTGAGGTAAAGGCCTCCATGCACAAGAAACAGAACATGGATTGATTATCGGGTTGGTTGACCAACCCGATATTTTTTTCCCATTTACATACCATAGGTCAGGATGTTGACCTATGGTATCTTCTTATTTTTAAGCGTTTTCCCTATAATTCATCCAAAAGAGCTGACCCCAATACCGGAGGAAAACATGGAAAACACGGAGCTGCTGCCATTAGGCACCGAACAAGGACGCGAAGAGACTGAATATTCCTCTTTTGACCTGTGTCTGGGAGAAAGCTTTGTTTCTCCACTTGTAGAGCAACACAGGCAGTGGTTGAAAAGCATCCGCCATGAGACACCTAGCCCTAAGATTCCGTTCAAGGTTGCAGTGTATATTCGCTTTTTTAATCAGACGAAATATGGGGACGAGGAATATCTCGAGCGTAACAAAGAGGTCTTTCGTGCTACGTTGGCGCAGTACCCTCTATGGAAGTTTGTGGGTTTCTATATTGATAATGGGTCGACCGCACCTTATATGGAGAAATCATCGGCATGGACTGAGCTTCTGTCTGACTGTGATGAGGGAAAAGTCAATCTCATAATCACACAAAAGGTCAGCAATGTATCCAGAGATGTCCGGGAAGTAACGATTTGCGCAAGAATGCTCGCTGCTCGAAAGCCTCCCGTTGGCATTTACTTCATATCAGAAGATCTATACACTTTGGCATCGTATTATCGCGACGACCTTCGAGAACCTTGTTTTCTCCCAGCTCCAGACTGGAAGCTCCTTCCTGATGATGAGCTGGACGTGAGAGGTGCACTCCATGAGTAAATCAGCCAAAAAAGCAGCCGATCAAGCAGAACGCGAGAAAGTACATAAGCGATACTCCAATCGACGAGAACCGGATGTCATCTATCCTGCAAGGAAACAGGTTGATTTCTATGATGCCGACGTTCATCAGCGTGTTGCAGTCTATGTCCGAGTTTCCACAGATAATCTGGGGCAGGAAACGTCTTATGAACTTCAGAAAAACTATTATGAGGAGTTTGTTTTGAAGCATCCCAATTGGTCGCTTGTGAAGATCTACGCCGACAAAGGTATCTCAGGCACTTCGACAAAACACCGCGTTGCGCTGAACCAAATGCTCGCTGACAGCAGAGCCGGAAAAATCGACTTGATCATCACCAAATCGGTTTCGCGTCTTGCCAGAAATACAGTCGACTGCATTACTATGGTGCGGAACCTTGCGGAACTTCGCAATCCGGTGGGTGTTTTCTTTGAGAGCGAATGTATCTTCTCATTGAATGAAGACACATCCATGCCGCTTTCCTTTTTGGCGTCCATTGCAGAAAACGAGTCCCGTATCCGAAGTCGCAGCATGGAGGTTTCTCTTGCCCAGCGTCTAAATGGCGGTCTTCCGCTGACACCCAAGCTGCTGGGTTATTCTCACGATACGGACGGCAAGCTGGTAATCAATCCAGATGAGGCCCCAACCGTTAAGCTCATATTCTATATGTACCTCTCCGGATATTCCTCAGCTTATATTGCCAAGACCCTTGAGGAACTCGGCAAGACAACGTTTCTCGGCAACACCAAGTGGACATCCAACACAGTTATCCAGATTTTGAGAAACGAGCGGCATTGCGGCGATGTTCTCACAAGAAAGACATGGACTCCCGATGTGATCAGTCATAAGTCCAAGAAAAACAGAGGAGAACGCCAGCAGAGCCTGTACAGAGGAGAACACGAGGCTATCGTATCAAGGGATGACTATATCGCCGTCCAACACATGATCAACAATGCAAAATACGGAGGAAAGTCCATCTTGCCTGAACTGCGGGTGATTGAATCCGGTATTCTGAAAGGCTTTGTCACGATCAGTCCCAAGTGGGCAGGCTTCAAGGCAGCCGATTATTTGCAGGCTTCTATGAGTGTCTACACGGACGATACATATTACGGCCAGCCTGCGGAGGGCGACGCTACATTCGAGGTGGCGGCTGGAGATTTTGATTTGCGCGGTTTTGAAGTTACGAATGCATCTCTCTTTGACGCGAACAAAAGACCGTATGTCTTATTCCAGAGCAAACAAATCAAATTCAGCACAGATTGTGTTAGGCAGTTCGGGAAGGACAACAAAGTTGAGCTGCTGATCCATCCGGGATTGCGGAAGCTCGCTGTTCGTCGCGCCTCCAAGGATTCTCGCCAGTTCGTACAGTGGTCAAGACCTGACGATGGAAAATACTACGTCAAAGAGATACCGTGTTCTGCTTTTGGCGAAACGCTGTTTGAATTGCTTGGCTGGGAAACAGCTTATAAGTTTAAGGCTTACGGCAGTCTCCTTGAAAGCGATGGAGATTCGGTTTTCTTATTTGATTTAAGCGAACCTGCGATTTTCATCCAGTCCTATCTTATGACGGGGACAGACGCTCCCGGCAGTGGCAACAGCGGTCTTTCTCCTCTTTCCGTATCGGGAAAACGCATTCGGGCAGTTCCCAAGAAATTGGCTGACAGATTCGGCAGCGACTTTTATTCTCACAGGCTTACCGCATCTTCATTGGAATTGCAAAGCGAAGACGCATGGAAACTTTGGCTGGAAGGGCAGCTTTTTGAAACCAGCGAGAAGCTGCATGTCACCAAATTTGATGAGATGCAGCGCTTCATCAACGAGCAATTAAGCGCTTCAAAACAGTTGGAAGGAGCGGCCTGCAATGCATGAACAATCCAAGATTCCGACGGTTCGGAATCTTGATGGTGTATATTACCGTGTGGTTCGTGATGGCAATCACGTCAGCCGATGCTTTTCTGACCTATCGGAATCTGAACAGGATATGATTATGGAAAAGTATGACGCAGAGCAGCTCAGGCGGCTTTGCCGCTGCCTCTGCATCAGCCTGCGCCAAATCGGAGATGCACTGGATCTTGTCGGAGATGAATGAAAGGAGAACAGAATGGAAACAGAAAATCAGAGTTCTTTTATCCTCCCAATGCCGCAGGATTTCCCGTCTGGCATTGCCGATGAGGATACCGTTATTCCCTTCATAGAGGACACGGTCACGCCAATGACCATTGATGCATCAGCCCCGGGCGATGTGATCGAACTTAGTGACGACTTCGATTTTGATGGGTATCAGGTGGTTCGTAGAGAGTTCTTCGCTCATACTTTCGAGCCGTCTATCACCTTCAATAATTACAAAGTTTATGTCAATACTGCTTGCTTGAACAAGTTTCCCCATGCAGACTGTGCTCAGCTCTTGATCAATCGAGAGTCGCACATTCTTGCGCTACGCCCTTGCGCCGAGTCAGAGCGAGACGCATTCGCGTGGTGCAACACATCTGGTGGAAAACGGAAACCTCGACAGGTAACGGGCAAGTTCTTTTTTGCAAAGCTTTTTGAGCTGATGGACTGGAATATCGATTACCGGTACAAGCTGCTTGGGAAAGTCATCCATGCCAATGACGAGTATCTGATTGCTTTCGATTTGAATGCTTCAGAGATCTATCAACGTATCGCAAAGGACGGAGGCAAGCCCAAGACGGCTCGCACACCGGTTTTCCCTGCCGGGTGGAAGGATCAGTTCGGTTTGCCCTATCATGAACACCAGAAGTCTCTGCAAATCAATATCTTTGATGGATACGCGATTTATGGAATCAAGGATAACACAGTATCCTCAATAGCATCTGGGGAGGCTGCTACACCGATTCCGGGCACACATCGACCAGAAGTACCTGTACAGGAGGAGGTCAAAAATGGATAGTGCAGATAACAGCGCAATCATGACCATCGATCTGAGTCGGGGTCGCTTTCGCGTACACAAATCCACTCTAAATAAAATGGGGAGACCGCAATATATTCAATTTCTGGTCAATCCAGAAGAAATGCTTATTGCAATACTTGGCTCAGACCGCCCACTTTCCGGAGGCACAGCCAACAACGTGCAGCAGTTTCAGCTGGCAAAGCACTCCGTTGAGTTTTACAGCAGTACGCTTATGTCAGCCTTAGTCGATATGATTGGTATTCACGACTTTCGATATAGCTATCGTGTAAGCGGCGAGGTGGATGTTGCAAACAGAGTGGCCTATTTCTCTATGAAAACCTTAAAGAGAAATGAGAGGTGAACGTCTATCAATGGGTAAGGGGTTTGCAGTATTGGAGGTCGATCCAGAATTCAAGGCACTCATTCGGCCTTTGCGGAAAGATGAATATCTTCAACTCGAAGTGAATCTTTCAATAGACGGTTGCCGTGATCCAATCATCACATGGAATAACATCATCATTGACGGTCACAACCGTTACGAGATATGCAACCGGCTTCACATCCCCTATGCCGTGCGAGAGATGCCATTCGAGAATCGGGAACGGGCCATTGTTTGGATTTGCAGCAACCAACTCGGCCGCCGAAATATCACAGAGGAAACCAGACGCTACCTCATTGGCAAACAATATGAACTTGAGAAAGTTGCGCGCAAGCATCCACCAAATATCAACGGTTTCAATCAATATAAGCGCAGAGACAGGAGCGAGCGCGGAGAGACCTTTCGACGTACAGCCCAGAAATTTAGCTCTCAATACAATGTATCCACTGGAGCCGTGCAGAAGTATGCGGTCTTCAGTAAGGCATTAGATGCTGTAGGGCGGTCAGATCCTGAACTTCCCGGTAAGGTCCTCTCCGGGACTTTCAAGATATCTCACAAGAACCTCGTGGCACTTTCTAAAATGCCACCGGAGGAAATCAGGCGAATTGGGACAAGCTCGGAAGACCTGCAGCACCCTTTCACCAGTTACAGCGATACTCGAAAAGAATTCGTCAATATAGAGGATCAGCCAATTACACCTATGCCAGAGACTTTACCACCTATTAAGGTTACACCAAAGCACGACCCGGATGCCGAAATCACCGGATTGACTCTAACGGTTCCATCGTGGGTCAGTTCCATCGAACGAGCCAGAAATCATGCGAATATAAATGACGTTTCCATGGACGCGAAACACAGGCTTGAGGCGGTGCTGCTGTCACTACAGGAGAAAGTGTCCGAGATGCTCTCAGATATCCGGGAGGTACATTCATGCAAGACCTGAGCAGATTTGTACCGAATGTCCACTTCGAACAAATCCCGATTAAGAACCTTGCTTCCAATCAGGAGTACCAGCGGCCACTGTCACAGGCGCAGGTTGAAAAGGCCATTGAGGATTTCGATCTGAACCAAATCAACCCAGTAAAGGTAAGCCGCCGCGATGGAATCAACTATGTCTTTAACGGTCAGCACACTATTGAGATTGTTGCCACCGTATCTGGTTCACGAGAGACACCCGTTTGGTGCATGATATATGATAGTCTGGATTATCAAAACGAAGCGGATATTTTTGCAAATCAGATGAAGCACGTGCGCCCCCTAAAGCCTTACGAAATATTCATGGCCAATATCGAAGCGGGAAATGAACAGCAGCTTGTGATTAAGCGGCTGGTGGAATCCTATTCTCTTTCTATCGGGCCGACCAAAGCATATGGCGTGATCTGCGCTGTTGCCACGTTGGAGCGGATCTACACCAAATATGGTTACCATGTGCTTGACCGAACTTTGCGGCTCTGCGTTGGTACATGGGAGGGAGATATTGACTCCCTTGGTGGAAATATATTGGCGGGTGTTGCAAAAATGGTGGTGGCATTCGGTGATCAGCTTCGCGATGAGACCTTCAAGGAAAAGGTTGGATTCATGTCTGTTCGTCAGTTATCTCGTATTGCGAAAGAGCGTGGAGCAGGCTCTCTTGGCTATGCCGAAGCCATGCTCATTGCCTATAACCGCAAATGCAGGTACACTTTGAGAATGACGAAGCTGCATTCTGGGACGATCACAACAGAAGATGATTTCGTAGAGGAAAACGAAGAACAGCTAGAAAAGGACCCTGTCCTTGAGGAATGAATCTCTTTTTGCTGGCATGTATTTAACTATATCGCATGCCGGGAGGAATTTTTATGGAAGTAATTGTGTATTCCCCACACTCCATGCAAGGACAAGTGGAACTGTCCAAACGTGTTGCAGCTGTCCATGCGCAGATAATTTATACATACATTTCGAGACTGGACTGTCCATCGGATCAGAAGATTGCCATTCTCAATATGATTCAAAGCAGCATTCGCGATGACATAAAGAAAGAGAAAGAAGGGTAACTCCATAGTTTCCTGCGCTTAAACCGTTCCTTTGCAAGGCCGCTTGCAGCTAAGATGATTTTTAGTTTACCGTCGTGGAAGGTTTCTACAACGAAAATGTTCATGCCCTTAATCGTTACGCACTCCGTTCACTCAGTGGTTGGTATCACATTATGATACCAACCACCGAGTGAACGCTCTCACAGAGGTGCTTCGTATTTATAGCGTTTCCTCGATCTCGTAGCCGCCGCCGAAAATGATCGTCAGCTTTCCATCGTTATGTACCTTGATGCACTCGA
>ERZ835541.1589-NODE-1589-length-21641-cov-2.835912_pt1 | contig 21641 bp, 20 predicted proteins | sample MGYA00519945_ERZ835541 | MGnify/ENA primary metagenome ERZ835541 (study PRJEB31850, sample SAMEA3708780) | human gut metagenome | biome: human gut; feature: human-associated habitat; material: faeces | place: China | collected 2014 ...
CACTTTGTGACTTTAAGTCTTTATCGTAACTTTCATTGGCATCTTTCATTGCAAGATACATACTGCTCATTTTCCCGATAGACTCTAGGCGGTCTACCTGTCGTTCTGTCATATCATCATGTAAAATTGATTCCCATAATTGACATTCCTGTTCTTTTGCTCTTGTTTCTATCTCTTCTACGGATGCAAATCCCATACTCTAGTCCTCCTTCATCTTAGCAAGATATGTAACTTTCTGGATTCCTTCCAGACGTTCCAAAAAGTTCAGACCTTCTTCTGGTATTTCTTTGTCACATTCAATGACCATGACTGCACTTCCACCTCTGTGATCACGGTATAATTGCATCGTTGCGATATTAACCGATTTATGAGCAAGCATTGATGTTACTTCTGCTACATGTCCTGGCTGGTCGTCATTGTGTACGACTAATGTTGTATACTCCCCGCTAAAGTTTGCTTCCAGTCCATCAATCGTGCAGATCTTAATTCGTCCACCGCCTAAGGAACAGGCTACAATCTCAAGATTCCTTCCTGATTCTCCGACAAGTAATAATTTTACACTGTTTGGATGTGCATTTTTTAATTGAATCTTTCCAATCTCAAATTTCACTCCTGATTCTTTTGCAATGTCAAAACTGTCTGGAATCCGAATGTCATCGGCTGCCATGCCAAGTAATCCTGCCACTAATGCTTTGTCTGTACCATGTCCTTTTCCTGTTGCAAGAAATGATCCATGTAATAGTATTTTAGCTTCTTTTACCGATTCTCCGAGCAGGTGCCTTGATACCTGTCCGATCCTTACAGCACCTGCTGTATGAGAGCTCGACGGTCCGACCATCACTGGTCCTACGATGTCAAATAAATTCATGTGATTTCTCCTGTCTATAAATGCCTTTCGTCTTTTGAAATGCTGTTTTGCCGTGTATCATTTTGTTTCTTGTATATAATTTACTCGTAATATATGAAAAAGGCAAGTATAGAATTTCCTATACTTGCCCTGCTTTGGAACATCTCATATTAATCTGTTAATTTTTCTTAGAAATTAAATCCTTTGATCGTTGCAAAATAATCTTCTGGTGTTTCTGCACGACGGATCATTTCTGTTGTTCCATCCTCTTTTAATAAGATTTCTGCAGATTTTAATTTACCATTATAGTTATATCCCATTGCAAATCCGTGTGCTCCTGTATCATGAATCACTAACAGATCTCCCATGTCGATCTTTGGTAATTTACGGTCGATCGCAAATTTATCGTTATTTTCACAAAGAGATCCTGTGATATCATATACATGATCTGCTGGTTCGTTTTCTTTACCCATAACTGTGATGTGATGGTACGCCCCATACATTGCAGGTCTCATTAAGTTGACTGCACATGCATCAACACCAATGTATTCTTTATGTGTATGTTTTTCATGGATTGCTTTTGTTACTAAATGTCCGTTTGGTGCAAGCATGTAACGTCCAAGTTCGGTAAAGATCTTCACATCTCCCATTCCGGCTGGTACTAATACTTCGTCATATACTTTGTGTACACCTTCACCAATGACAGCGATGTCATTACCTTCCTGATCTGGAAGGTAAGGGATTCCAACTCCACCAGATAAGTTGATAAATCCAATATGAACTCCAACTTCTTCTTTTAATTTAACTGCTAATTCAAATAACTGTTTTGCAAGTGTTGGATAGTATTCATTTGTAACTGTGTTACTTGCAAGGAAAGAATGGATTCCGAATTCTTTGACACCGAGCTCTTTTAACTGTTTGAAAGCTTCAAAGATCTGTTCTGTTGTCATTCCGTATTTTGCATCTCCTGGGTTATCCATGATATCTGTTCCTAATGCGAAAACTCCACCTGGATTGTAACGGCAGGAAATCTTTTCTGGGATTCCGGCACATTCTTTTAAGAATTCGATATGTGTAATGTCATCTAAGTTGATCGTTGCACCTAACTGTTTTGCCAGAATAAATTCTTCTGCTGGTGTATCGTTAGAAGAGAACATGATCTCGCTTCCATCGAATCCACAACGATCTGACATCATAAGTTCTGTTAAAGATGAGCAGTCTGTTCCGCATCCTTCTTCTTTTAAAATCTTTAAGATTGTTGGATTTGGTGTCGCTTTTACAGCAAAATATTCTTTAAATCCTTTATTCCATGAAAATGCTTTCTTTAAACGTTCTGCATTTGCACGAATCCCTTTTTCATCATACAGATGGTATGGTGTCGGATAAGTCTTATTAATTTCTTTTAACTGTTCTAATGTTACAAATGTTTTTTTCTGACTCATAGTTCTCCTCATTTCCGCATATTTTCCTGATGCTTTATTGATTGCACATGCGAAGCGTACCATAACCGGGGAATTTAAAACCCCGACATTACTATATACGTATCCCACTATCTAAAAATCATATCTTACCGCAACGCATTTGTCAAATAAAAAGCACTTTAATTTACTAAAGAATCCGCAAATTCCCGATAACGAAAAAAGACTGCGGCAAATGCCGCAGCCTTGTCTTATGTACTTATCTTTCCAACTGGATACATCCTTTAAAGGAAGTTGGGTCTACCTTCACACCCTTTTTATATACCGCACTTTTTAAATTCACGCAGTTAATAAACGCTTCCTGTCCGATTTCTTCCAGTGAATCCGGGAAAATCACTTCTTCCAGATTGTTGCAGTTTTCAAATGCATTGTTGCCGATTTTCTTAACGCCTTCCGGCAGTTCAATCTTAACAACATCACTTCTGTTTGAAAAAATGTCTTCTGAAATATATGAAAAATCACTCATATCAATCTCTTTTAATGTACGGTTGTACAGTGTTACCTTTATTCTTCCTCTTTTCATCTCTTGCACCTCTATTTTCTTTTCATATAATAAACGTGATTAAATCTGTGTAATTCCCGAATAATCCTGTCCGGAAATTACAGATATCACACTGTTGTAAGCAGCTTCGTATGCCTGTGCCGCCGTCTGATAGCCTGCCTGTACCACAGGAATCTGCGCAGCCGCCATATACTGCTGTGTCACCGGCGCACTGTAATACACTTCTTCTTCATCCTGTGATGTGCCGTATACCGGTGTCGGCTCTGCGCCGTCTACCGTTGTAGAATCATTGTCCAATGCTCCGCCGAGAATATCATTAATCTTGCGGATATAATTTTCCGTTTCAGAATACGGAGGAACACCACCGTACTTACGTACCGCACCGCTTCCCGCATTATACGCTGCCAATGCCAGTGTCACATCACCGTTATAATCTGCTAAAAGATAGCCGAGCATCTTGGCACCGCCCGTAATATTCTGTCTGGCATCATACGGGTCTTCAACACCGAGCGACTCTGCTGTTGCCGGCATCAGCTGCATAATCCCCATCGCGCCTGCACTTGATACCGCCTGTGAATCAAATCCCGACTCTGCCTGTGCCACTGCCTTTAACAGATTCACATTGACACCGTATTCTTTGGAAACCTCCTCAAATATCGTATCTAAATCTTCATCACCGGTTGATATATCCGAATATACCGAATCAAAACTGTCCGTATCCTGCGGTATCACACAGCTTGGAATATCAACAAGGTATTGCGATGTCTGTGCTGCTGTTATCTGATTAACTGTATTCATTCTCACTTTCTCCCATTACCATATTTTTTCTTTTCTCATCTGTATATACTTTCCATAAGCCATTTCTAAAATCTGTTTTTCATTTGGAAACTTTAACAAATGATACGCTTCATGAAATTTATAAAATCCCGCATCTTCAAAAAATTCTTCCCTCTGCGGTCTGGTATCATAGCTGTCTGCCTCGCACAGATACCAGTGTACTGTTTTATTAACCACATCATCAGAAACATTAAATGTATATCCGGTATCTGCAAGGTACGCTCTGATTCTGACATTGGCGCCGCTTTCTTCTCTGACTTCCCGGATGGCGGTATCTTCATGTGCCTCTCCCGGCTCAACTGTTCCTTTGGGAAGCACCCAGCCTTTATACTTATTTCTGTAATTCTTGTATAAAACAAGTATTTTGCCTCTAAATATCACCACACCACCACAGCTTGTTGCTTCTTTCATTGCAATTCCTCCTGTACATATGGGTGTGTTCTCAATTACTTTCATTATAACATTGCAGACAGACAATAGCAACCGCAAAAACCGCAAATCCTGTCATTGGTATTTCTAATTGAAATACGCATCTAAGACTTCCTTTGCCACATAAGATGCATTTCTGACGCCGGTGTAGCCGCCCTCTAAAATAACACAGATTGCAACTTCCGGATTGTCGTATGGGGCAAATCCGACAAACCACGAATGGACATTATCCGAACTGTCATACTGTGCAGAACCGGTTTTTCCGGCAGCTTTGTAAGAAGCATTTTTTAAGGCATAGCCTGTTCCCTGTGTCACAACTGCACGCATATACTGTGTCAGCTGTTCTGCTTCATCTGCCGTTGCAACCGTTGCCAGTGCTGTCGGTGTGGTCTGCTCTACAATTATCTTATCTGCCGTCTGCACATGGTCCACCAGATATGGTGTCATCATCACACCGTCATTGGCTATTGCTGCCGTAATCATCAGATTGTGAATCGGTGTCATCATAGTCTTACCCTGTCCGATTGCTGTTTCCTGTGCTTCACTGATTCCTGAGGAATCATCAAGCGTGAAACTGCTGCTGTTATACTCAATTCCGATTGGCAGATTGGAATTAAACATCAGCGTGCTGCACAGATTTTTAAATGCAGAACGGTTTAACTGTGTACCAATTGTAGAAAACGCAGAGTTACATGAATTGGCAAATGCCGTTTTTAAATTCTCTGTGCCATGTGCTTTATTATCAAAACACGGAATACTTGTTCCTCCCTGAATATAGGCACTTCCCGTACAATGATAAGAATACGAATCCGCATCATACTCCCGGATATATTCCAGTGCCGTAATAATCTTAAAGGTAGATCCCGGCGGATATAAGCCCTGTGTCGCACGGTTTAACAATACAGAATCCGCACTGTCATACGTCAGCCACTCTGAATAATCCGTGGATGCATCATTCGGATCATAATCCGGTTTGGAAACCATCGCTAAAATCTTACCTGTGGACGGCTCCATCACAATCACCGCACCCTTGTTACTTCCGATAGCTTTATAAGCAGCTTCCTGTAAATCAACATCCAGTGTCGTCACGCTCGTATTGCCCATTGCTTTTTGTCCAGTGGCATCACTAGCAAGCTGTTTTAACACATTGCCGTCCTCTGAGAGCAGATGATAGTTTTCCTCACCTTCAATGCCGCTTTTTGCCGAACTTAAACCAACTACATGGCAGAAGACTTTTCCAAACGGATAGCTTCTGGTTTCATTGCCATCCTCATCCGTTTCCGTTGTTGCAAGAATTGAACCGTCCGCCGCCAGAATATCGCCGCGCACGACCTTCGTTTCCTGATTATCCACTCTCTTATTATATGGACTGTTAATAATATCCGGGGCTTCTGTCACGTTAAACCACACCAGATAGCCCATCATAAAAAGGAACAGTCCCGCAAATACAAAAGATATAATATTGGTTTCACGGTTTCTGAGTCCGCTATTCTTCTTCGTCTCCAGAATATCCGTTTCCCTTTTCTTTGATTTTCTTTTTTTCTGTTTTTCCTTTTCCATGTTCTGCCTCGCCTTCGTCCTGTCGCATGTTGTACATGCCGTTAATCAGTGCAAACATCACCAATGAGCTGATGATGGAACTGCCGCCATAGCTGACAAACGGAAGGGTTACTCCCGTCATCGGAATCATTTTAATCGCACCGCCGACTGTTAAAAACACCTGAAAACCGTATGTAACGCCAAGTCCGACAGCTACCAGTCTGTAAAAGAGTGTCTTACAGCGTGATGCAATATTCATCATCAGAATAAGATTATTTAAGCAAATCAAAAGAAGTGCTACCGTAAAGATAATACCAAACTCTTCCGTCAATGCCGAAAACATAAAGTCTTTTTCGGCAACCGGAATCTTATCCGGCATTCCCTGTCCCAGTCCGTATCCAAACCATGAACCCATACCAATGGCAAATAAGGACTGGCAGATCTGATATCCTGTCGTATCAATCGTACTCCACGGATCTAACCAGATGGTTACGCGGTTTTTGACATGGGAAAAGATATGATAAGCAAGTACTGCCGCCACACTGCCTGCACCCAGTCCCGCAAACAGATAGCTGACCTTTTTGGTTGCCGTAAACAGCATCAGCAGATACACTACAAAAAAGATCAGTGCCGCACCCAGGTCATTTGAAGCAACCAATACTAAAACGTGTGCCGCCGCCAGCACCGTCACCAGTACCGTCTGCTTAAATGTAATGGACTTATTAAACATCGATGCAACAAACAGCACATATAAAATCTTAACAAACTCACCCGGCTGGACGGAAACCGGTCCTAATGAAAGCACCAGATTCGCACCGAATACTTTTCCGCTAAACAGCACCAGTATCAGAAGCACCAGGCCGGAAATACCATAAAGCCAGCCGAAATTTCTGAAACTGCGTACTCTTTTTAACAGCCACGGAATAAAGAATGTCAGAATCGTTCCGGTTGCCGCAATTGCAAACTGCTTGATGCATTTATCAAAATCCAGTCTTGCAATCATAACAAATCCGATTGCCATCAGCATGCACATATTATTCACCAGCAGTCTGGATGCCTTCGGATACAGCACATCGTATATCATCACCACAACAAACAGATAAATAAACTGCACAAAATACAGCATGATATATTTCATATCCTCATCATTTAAAATGTATAAAATCAGATATCCAAGCAGATGAATAATAAACATTAATACATTCTGCGTAAAATATATTTTTCCTCTTTTCTGTTCATTCTGCATGACCGCACCCTGATAAGATGCCAGTGTATAAAATGCAATCAAAAACGCAAATATATATTTTGAAAGTTCAATAAAAATCTGCTGCATTACTCAACCCCCAGCTCAAAATGTCCTCTGCCTGTCTTTTCGCAGTTTTGTCTTCCTGTTAAAACTTTATCCGGCTCTGCCGTTTCCTCTATAAACTCATACCTTATACTGTCCGGTGCTGCTTTATCTATCAGCGTTTCCAGTTTTGATATATCCAATACGGTATCGTCATACAGAATACTATAACACAAATCACATACACTTTGCACCTGATATTGCTGCCGGTATCCTGTCATTGTCATTCTGCCATTTGCGCCGTCACATTTTCCGAGTGTTTTTTTCACACACTGTTCAGAAACCATTAACGGCAGATGTGTGTATACAATCAGTTCACGCGGCAGTACCGCATTTTTGGTCTGTGCCAGTTCCTGCGCTGTTAATTCAAGCGGCATGGTCGTGCGGATAATCCGCAAGTTTTTTTGTGTTCCTGTTGTTTTTAATAGGAACTGCTCCGCCCGCGTATTCCATGTATACAGATTCGCATCGGTAATCACGCGGATAACGGCTGACCGGCTTAGTTCTTTTAACAGTCCGAGCTGTTCCAGACTACGCACAAGAAAAGTATCCGCTCCGGCAGCAAGCCAGTTTTCCATCAGCTGTCTGCCCTTTTGACTGTCTTTTCCGCGTAAAATGTGTGGCAGTGCAAGCACCGGATTTTTCTGTGCCGCCTTACACTTTCCTACAGCTTCTGCCATCATCCGGCTGTCCTTTTCACGGATAAACAGTCTGAAATCGAAATAAATGTCGGTGATATCTGTCATCGGATAAACGCTTTCCGCCTGTTGCAGTGTCCTTACAAGCACTGTTACCGAGCGTTTATTTGTCTGGTGTAACACCTGAATCTGTGCATTTTCTATGCTGCTTTCCGGTACATTTTCCGGCAGTTCACGGTAATACTGCTCTAAAATCCTGTTTTCCAGTTCCTGTACGCAGTTTCTTTTTAATTCTTTCAATGCCGATACAGGAACAAATAAATTGCCTTGTAAATCTACATTGACAGTTTCAGCTGCAAACGGCGTATCGCCAAGTGCCGTCACTATCTCTGCCAGCCGTTCTTTTTTTGCCGGCTGTTTCTGTGCCGCCTGTGCCTCTGCACCGATCTGTGTTACCGCTGCTCCGGTGCTTGTATCTGTAAAGGTCAGCTCCAGCGGTCTGTCACAAGCTGCCGTCAGATGGACATCAATTTTCTTTTTCAGCGTCTGCCCTACATACTGCTTTTCCACAAACCGGGTCAGTTCACCGTTTTTCATACGATAAAGCACCCTGCCCTTTTCAAGCCGGTACTTTTTCGGCAGATTTACGGTAAAGCGGCTTCCCTTTGCATATGCACTGCCGCTTGAAAAGCTGTTTTCCTTATCAATTTCAAAAACATCCTGCGGATAAATTTGTTCCAGTGCTTCAAACAATACCCTGCCGCCTTCATTTTTAAGAACCTTTAATGCCTTTGTTCCCATATGATTCGGGCGCTTTAATGAAATCATTTCCCGTCCTTTTGTATTATTATAATATCCGGTTGTAAACGCACCGCGGTTGTACAAGTCCATCAAATCATTAATATCCGAATCTTCGACCTTAAACCCTTCTCTGCCATATTCCAGATAACGGTCAACATATTTTCTGTAAATGCCGGTTACGCCTGCCGCATAATTGACATTTTTCATTCTGCCTTCAATTTTCAAGGAATAAACGCCTGCCTCTATAATATCCGGCAGAACCGGCAGACCGCACATATCCTTTGGGCTTAACAGATATGCAGAACCGTTACTGTCTTTTTGTCTGTTTTCATCACCGCGCAGTCCCTTTCCCTTCGTCCGCGGCATGGCTGATGTCTGCGGTGTATACATCAGGCGGCATGGCTGTGCACATCTGCCGCGGTTGCCGCTTCGTCCACCCTGAAAACTGCTCAGCAGACACTGTCCCGAATAACAGTAACAGAGTGCACCGTGGATAAAGCTTTCGATTTCAATATCACAGTTATCGTGAATTGCCTTGATTTCCGCAAGATTTAACTCTCTTGCCGTTACCACACGGCTTGCGCCCGCTTCTTTTAAAAGCTTTGCGCCTGCCGCACCCGTAACCGTCATCTGTGTACTCGCATGAATATGCAGTCCCGGAAATGCTTCTTTTATCGCTTCAAACGCACCGAAATCCTGCACGATAACCGCAGAAAGTCCCGCTTTGTAAAACGGCTCAAGATACGGCAGTAACCTGTCTTCCAGCTCCTGCTGTTTCATCAGGGTATTCACTGTAAGATAAATCTTTTTGTCATGTAAATGTGCATAATCTAATGCCCGCAGTAATTCTTCCTGACTTAAATTATTTGCATATGCTCTCGCACCAAACATTGCGCCGCCCAGATACACTGCATCTGCGCCCGCTGCAAAATCTGCCATTAAAATATCATATGACCCTGCCGGTGCCAGAATCTCCACCTTATTTTCTCTTAAACTCATCTGCTCCTGCCGCTTTTTGCGTTCCTTTCCGTTGCTGTCTTTCAAACACGTTGAACCTGCAATCCGGGGTCTGCGCCCAAAATCACAGGTTCATCTGCTTACTTTTTTAAATCTTCCAGTTCTGTTTCCAACCGGACTACATTCTTCTGGTACTTATTGATTTCTTCTTTTAATTCTTCAATCTGCTTGTTTGCCGTTTCTAACTGAATCTGTGCGGCAATCAGTTCATGTTTCAAATCGTACATTGCTGTATCTTTGTTCTCCGTTTCAGACTGAAGACTGTCGCCCAACTTCTTTGCCTTAAAATAATCATCTGCAATGTTTAAATACATCAGATTTGCCCGGACCTCTGCTGACTGCCTGCGATAGGACTCGTCCTTGTTAAACTCGGCAAGCTTATTATTAATATAGGCGGCAACTTTCTGGAGATATTCTTCACTTTCATATCCACTCAGCGTAAATACTTTTCCGCCTAAAATGACCTCTGTATTATTCTTTGATGACATACCGTCCTCCTGCTATATAAATACATTTCTATTTTTACTTTATTCTATTTATTCAATAACCACCAGTTTCGCCGTGCATGCGCAGGTGAGCTTCGCTCTCCTGCGCTGTCGGGCATTCGCCCTATCAGCCTAAAGTCTAAAGAAGAACATTGTGCAAGCACTGCACTTTTCTGGCTTTCTCTACGGGGTTCGCCGTGCATGCGCAGGTGCGCTTCGCTCCCCTGCGCTGTCGGGCATTCGCCCTATCGCATGAAATCATAAAGAAGTGCTTTGTGCAAGCACAGCACTTCTTTCCGCTTTCATACGGCACGGCTCATTGCTTACGCACATTATACCATAGGTTATTGAATTTGTTCAACACCTAGATTTGCATAGGCGGCGGGGGTGGCTACTCGGCCGCGGGGGGTGCGGTTGATGAAGCCGTTCTGTATCAGGTATGGTTCGTAGACGTCTTCTAAGGTGCCTGAATCTTCACCAATGGATGCTGCCAGTGTTTCTATGCCTACAGGGCCGCCTCCGAATTTGCCGATTATGGTCTGCAATATCAGTCTGTCGTTTCTGTCCAGTCCGTCTTTGTCCACGTCCAGCAGATTTAATGCGTAGTCAGCGACTTCGCCTGTGATTCTGCCGTCGTATTTGACCTGTGCAAAATCACGTACACGCTTTAACAGGCGGTTGGCAAGACGCGGTGTTCCTCTGGAACGCCTTGCAAGTTCGTGCGCGCCCTTTGTATCAATGTCAACATTTAACACACTTGCCGAGCGGATAATAATTGTTTCAAGTTCCTTTACCGAATAAAATTCCAAATGACTGACTACCCCGAAACGGTCACGAAGCGGTGCAGAAAGAAGTCCCGCTCTCGTTGTCGCCCCGACCAGTGTAAATTTCGGAAGTTCTAACCGGATTGAACGCGCCGTAGCACCTTTTCCTATCATAATGTCGATTTCATAATCTTCCATTGCAGGGTATAAAACTTCCTCTACCTGCCGGTTTAAACGGTGGATTTCATCGACAAACAGGACATCACCTTCCTGTAAGTTATTTAAAATTGCCGCCATTTCACCCGGCTTTTCAATTGCCGGTCCCGAAGTCACTTTTAAATGGGTTCCCATTTCATTTGCAATAATACCGGCAAGTGTCGTCTTACCCAGTCCCGGCGGGCCGTAAAACAGCACATGGTCTAACGAATCGCCACGTTCCTTTGCGGCTTCGATATAGACCTTTAAATTCCGCTTGACTTTTTCCTGCCCGATATAATCTTCCAGTGAAAGGGGTCTTAAATTATTTTCAATTTTAACATCTTCTTCCACCAGTTCTGTGGAAATCATTCTTTTTTCCATATTTTTATTTCCTTAAATCAACTTTTTCAAGGCTTCCTTTAAAATCTGTTCCGAATCTTTTTCTTCGGCATTTTCAACCTGCTGTACCGCCTTCATCGCCTGCGCGCTCGCATATCCCAGCGCCACAAGTGCTTCTACCGCCTCATTCCTTGCAAGCAGTACATCATTTTCAGACGATGCTTTTTCTTTATTGGCAAGTGCCGTTTCAAAGACTTCGGCAAGTTTTAATTTATCCTTTAATTCGATAATCAGCCGCTTTGCCGTCTTTGCGCCAATACCTGGTGCGGAAGAAATCGTCTTGACATCTTCTGAAAGCACCGCAAAACGCAAATCATCCGGTCCAATCGTTGAAAGAATCGCCAGCGCGCCTTTCGGTCCGATACCGCTGACATTCAGCAGTAATTTAAACACTGATAAATCGTCCCGGTTTAAAAACCCGAATAGATTCATCGCATCTTCTTTGACATATAAATATGTATAAATCCGTACGGAACTGCCAACGGACGGCAGGCGGTCAAGCACCGAACCCGGTACGCGGATATTGTATCCGATACCGTTTGTTTCCACAACGACCGTATCTTCAAAAACCTCGGTCAGTTCTCCTTTTATATATGAAATCATTTTTCACTCCGTTATTTTCTTAGTTCTGTGATGCCGGTTCATTTCCCAGACAATGATTGATAAACTGCTGTGCGGTTCTGCCGGAAATACCGCCATGGCTTAATTCCCACTTGTTTGCTTCTGCACACAGTTCTTCTTCGGTCATGGTAAGGCCGTTCTTCTTTGCCAGATTGACAACAATATTAAAGTATTCCTTCTGTGACGGCTTTGAATAATTAATCTGACAGCCGAAACGGTTGACTAAGGATAATTTTTCCTCGATGGTATCGGAACGATGCAGTCCGTTTGCAGATTCCATATCGCTTCTGTCGTTCCATGTTTCCTTAATCAGATGTCTTCTGTTAGAAGTTGCATAGATTAAAATGTTGTCCGGCTTTGTTTCCACGCCGCCCTCGATAACTGCCTTTAAGAACTTGTATTCGATTTCAAATTCTTCAAAAGAAAGGTCGTCCATATAAATAATGAACTTATAGTTTCTGTTCTTAATGTCTGCAATGACGGTCGATAAATCCTTAAACTGGTGCTTGTAAATCTCAATCATGCGCAGACCCTGATCGTAGTATTCATTGACAATCGCCTTGATACTCGTTGATTTACCCGTACCGCTGTCGCCGAATAACAGCGCATTGTTGGCTTTTCTGCCCTGTACAAAAGCTTCTGTATTTTCAACAAGCTTCTTTTTCTGGATTTCATAACCGATTAAGTCATCTAACATAACCTTATCCATATTGTTAATCGGGTGGAACGTTACTTTGCCGTTGTCACTGCCTGTAATGCGGAATGCCTTATTTAAACCAAACATACCGACACCGTAAGCTCTGTAAAATTCCGTAACATGCGCAAAAAATTCATCGACATCCTTTGCTGCCGCAAGCTTTTCACTTAATACCTGTACCTTTTCAGACACATTTTTATTGTACATCAGTTCTTTTTTGACAATCGCCTTATAATCGGAAATAACCGAAAAGCAGTTAATGCCAAGCTGGGCTTCAATTTTAGAAAAATCATAGTGGAACAGGTTCATAAACACCTGAAAATCATTTTTTGCAAATGCATTGACACTGCCGTCATTTGCACCAACCTTTTCACAGGTAATGCTGAACGGATTCTCATTGGTAATTAAAATAAAGGTCAGATAATTATGCCACAGATTTTTGTCAAAGCCATAATCCGTTGCCACTTCTAACAATCTCTTAATCTGCGTATAAATATCCTGTGTCAGCTGCGCATCGGAAGACTCCTGCATTTCAAATCTTCTGAAAATATCCGCAAATTTATATAAAATACAATCCTGATCCATATTGCCATACATAATTAACTTTGAAATTTCCTGATACATCTTTTTCACCCTTCTACCTTTCTGAATCATACTTATTATATAATAAAGGAATGAGATTATTTGTCAAATCTTTTTGCACCGTAATTCAAAAAACGGATTAAAATTAAATAAAAAAAGCCAATAATGATTGACACCTTTGAAATTAATGATATAATCTGAAAAGAACTTTACATAAGGTCATAAGGTTCTTTTTGAATTTTGACTGATATTTCATTTCTTGAAAATGGAGAGGATAAATGGAATGAGAACAATAAATACTATCAACTCTATCTTATATATAGCGTTGACTGTACTGTATTTTTACCAGTTTATTTACATTGTAATCGCACTCATTGGCGACAAAAAAAAGAAACTGGACACTTACGAAGCAAAGAAGCTTCACAAATTTGCCTTTATTATAGCGGCGCGGAATGAGCAGGCAGTAATCGGCAATCTGATTAACAGTATTAAACAGCAGAATTATCCTGCGGAGTTAATCGATGTGATTGTTGTGGCAGATAATTGTACAGATGATACGGCACAGATTGCACGGGAGCATGGCGCAATCTGCTATGAACGATTTAACAATATGCTCGTCGGAAAGGGATATGCCCTGGACTACTGCTTCAACAAGATTGTGGAGCAATTCGGTGATTATACGGCTTATGATGGCTACTTCATCTTTGATGCCGACAATGTCATTGATAAAAATTATGTCAAAGAAATGAATAAGGTTTTTGACCGTGGCTATAATGTCATTACCAGTTACAGAAATTCAAAAAATTATGATACCAACTGGATTACTTCCGGTTATTCCCTCTGGTTTATCCGTGAGGCAAAATACCTGAATAATCCGCGTATGATGTTAAAAACAAGCTGTGCCGTTTCCGGTACCGGATTTTTGGTAAACAGCTCAATTATCAAGAAAAACAACGGCTGGAAGTTCAACCTGTTAACAGAAGATATTCAGTTTTCTGTTGTGAACATTCTGGAAGGTGAAAAAATCGGCTACTGCGAAAGCGCCATGTTCTACGATGAACAGCCGACAACCTTTAAGCAGTCATGGAATCAGCGTATGCGCTGGTCAAAGGGATTTTATCAGGTAATGTTCCGCTACGGCAGGGAACTGATTGCAATGATGTTTAAAAAGCGGGAAATGTTCGTATCCTGCTACGATATGTTTATGACCCTTGCCCCTGCTACACTGCTTTCAATCGGATGTATTTTACTGAATCTGATTTTCCTTGCATACGGTGCAACGGACGTACATATGTTACGAAGGATTCTGCCGGGAACATTAGGCTCTATTGCTTTTGCAGGTGTAAACTTCTATCTGCTAATGTTCTCAATTGGATTTATTACTTTAGTAACCGAATGGAATAAGATTTTAGCTCCTGCGAATAAAAAGATTAAATCCTTATTTACGTTTCCGCTGTTTATGATTACCTACGTACCGATTTCTCTCGTTGCGCTGGTAAAGAAAGTCGAATGGAAACCGATTGCTCACAGCATTTCAAAATCTGTTGAAGAAATTGAATTGCAGCAGCAGGCGAATAAATAAAAATTTTAACCCCCGGTATCTGTGCTGAGATTTTCTCAGGATAGGTACCGGGGGTATTATTGTGTAATGGTATTATAAGTGTGATATTTATAAATAGATTGGTATCTTAACAAATACTAAATAGGTGTTTTTTTATCCAGAGCTTCGACTTCTTCTATAGTCAGCTCCGCTATTTCTGCTATTTCTTCATACGATAATTTACCTGACTGTAACATACCCTTCGCTACCTTAATTGCTTTTGCATACTCCGTTTCACGTGCAGTTTCATTTCGCATTTCTTCCATTGCTCTACACATACGCTTTATTCCTCACCAACCACCGGATATACGCGCTGTGTCACATAACCGCCCATTAATCCGATAATAATTCCCGTTACAATACCAAAGATTAAAAGTACCGGCAGATAATAATAAATCGCTGTCGTGTCCATTAAAAAGACGGCTGCCGTAATCTGTCCGACATTGTGGAAGACACCGCCTGCCACACTCACACCGACAATGGAAAAATGCCCGCTTTTCTTTAAAATCACCATAACCAAAAGACTTAACATTCCCCCTGCCATACTAAACAGAAAACTGTTAAAATTACCAAATAACACCGCCGTCAGCGTAATCCGCAGCAGATTGACAAGCAGTGCCTGTCCGCTTCCAAGCAGATACAATACCGATATAATGGCAATATTGGCAATTCCCAGCTTCACGCCCGGAACCGGCAGCGGAATCGGTATCAGGGACTCTATATATGAAAATATCATTGCAAGCGCCGTTAAAATACCGCCCAGTGCGATTTTTTTCGTTCTTCCTGTATTCTTGTTTTTCTTTCTTCTTCTCATTTTCTTCTCCGTTTCCGCTACTGCACAACCGCATCAAATGTATCTGTCGTTCCTGTGATCTCTACGACAACACGGTGCGGCAGGCACACAATGGTTTCACCCGTCTTATGAATCGTTCCTGTATGCACACACAGCTTGTCCGGACAGTCTGCATCGGACATATACACTGCATTATCCTGTATTACGATATGATTCGTACCGCCCTGATACCCTGATACATCAAATTCCGTATCATTCTTTAATGCAAGCTGTTTTACCACATTGCCATCTACTTTTATCACAACGGTTTCACCCTGCTTTTTGACACCGAACTGTATCCAGGCAAGCAGCCCTGCGGTAATAATAAGCAGTACCGCAACCAGATAAAAATCCGCAGATTTTAACCCCAGCCGGTTCTTTCTTTTTACTGTTTCTACTGTAAATTTCATTGGTTTTACTCCTGATTTGACTTTTTATATACTTAAAAATCCCTGTCTATTTTAGCATAAACAGACAGGGATTGTATACAGGGAATTTCAGTGTCTTACATATCTATCTATTGTGTAGAATGAATTTCCTGTGATATTGTATTTAACCGTTCTATTGAAAGTGATACTAACTGTGCCACACTTTCTATCGGCAAGCCCATTGCAAATGCCCTGCGGGCTGTTTCCTTTGCCGCCTTTTGAGTTTCCTCTGCCACACGCATATTCGCATAATCCTCTACCAGTTTACACATCGTACTTCTATTTTCTTCCCACTATTCCTTTATCTGTATCCCTCCATCATCTTTTCAACCTCTTCCTTCATCTCCTCCGCAAATGACTTCGGTGACAACACTTTCACCCAGCTGCCCTGACTTAACAGTGTCATTTTAATGCCTGTTCCGTGTACCACCGTTGCTTGAATCGTCACCTTATTCTTTTCCCTCTTGATGACTTTCGATTTTGGAATACGGTCTAAAATAGCCTGTACAAGAGGTCCTGTAAATTCAAACTCAATCTGCTGTTCCTTGCCCGGCCACATATACTGAATTTCATTTTTCAACTTGCCTTCATCAAACCGGCTGTCATACTCCACTTCAAAACGTGTCCGGTGTTTTATCATATCTGTAATACGGTCAATTCGATAATACCGCTCTTTCCATTCGTCGTCTACCTCGTGTACTGCAATCAGATAAAAGTAATATTCGCTGAATACAATCGCTAACGGACGGATTTTCCTGTCAATTCTGGATTTATCCATTTTGTAATATGTAATTGTAATTTCCCGCTTATCATCAATAGCTTCTGCCAGTGCATACAAATTATCAATTAAATCATTACACAGCGTTGCAACCGGTTTGTAATGGTAAAGCTCTCTCTTTACAAGTTCTTTCAACCGCTTTTTATCTTTTGTTGAAGCAAACTCCTCCAGCTTTTCAATCAGCTGGTTCATCTTATCCTGTGGCAGTGTCCTTGTTGCAATCAGTATTTTGGTAATTGCAAGCATTTCACCATTCGTTAAAAACTTTTCTGCTTCAAAATACATTTTCTGTGAAGAACGGTCAAACTTTACTTCTTCCTTACCTACAGAATATCCGTATTCTGCCATAAAATTTTTTATTTCACTAATATCACGCTGGATACTCTTTTCTGATACTTCATTCTCCGCCGCGAGGTCTTTTACCGCCATATGTTCGCCGCTCATAAATCTATAAAAGATTTCCATAACACGATTTCTTTTATTCATCTCCAAAACCTCTTTCCTGTATCTTCTTTTACATATTGTATCATATGGAAACGACAATGGAATGACCGTGTAAAATTCTAATTAACCTTAACCTTTTTCCACCCGCACACAACACACTTTTTTGTAATTTTACAAACCCTTGCACCACAATGTGGGCAGATACTTTGATTGGCGACTCTGCTAATTGCAGAATCGCCATTGCTGTTCATTTTGATTTTTTTCACTTTGATCCTCATTTCTAAACAACTTTATCGCAAAGATGTCATGAAAACCAGTGCCTATGCCGCAATATCATTCATAACCTTTTGAGCATGCTGCATATTGCTTTCAACCTCAATCTTATTCACTGAATTCATTTCGTCTTCATTCGCCGCTTTCTTAACGAGATTGACCTTACACATCTTATACAAAAGTCCTACTAATAACACTGAATTCTGGGTTGCCAGCTTTTCTTCTTCTGTAAATTCATTCCAATCCACTTTACCCATTGTATAAACGGTATTATAAACCTTTTGAAAATTCTGACCATACAAAGCATATACTTTTTCCAGTGAATTAATATACCTGCCTGCCATTTTTCTTAAATCGAGCAGATATTCGCATATTTTATTGATTGTTTTTTCAGCTTTCTCCATCTGCTCCCACGCTTCATCTGCTTTATCGGATAATTTGCTTCCAGTCGCACTAAAAATTACACCGCCTACCAGCAAACCGACACCCAGAGTTGCCGCGCCTAAAATGCTGGTTCCTAATGCAATACCACCGCCGCCGGCTGCTACAGCTCCGCCGCCAAGTGCCGCAAGTGTCGCATTGGTAGCCGCAGCTCCGCTAAGAGATGCAATGGCAGTTCCTGTCGATGCCGTGCCCAATGCCATAACTGCCGATGTCGTTGCCCCTGCCGCCGCAAAGCCGCCTGCCGTACCTACAGCCGCGCCGCCAATTCCGCCTAACAATACGCCTGCACCGACAGATACCTTGTTTAACTCTTCCTTATTGTACTTCGGAAGCGCAACCCCGCCTATTTTATATTCTTTAAATTCCGGACGATTCTGGATTTTTTCAATAGCATCTGAAAAATCTTTAAAATCATTTAAGATTTTTAATTCCAATTCTCCCAGTTTATCCATTCTCTTATTGGTCTTTTCACTTTCGTTTTCAAAATACTCTATATTCTGTTTATGTTTGCGTTCAGCCGCCTTCATGGTGTCATTGGCTTCTTTCATTTTTGCAGCACCGTGTATTCCGCTTCCAACTCCTGCTACACCTGCCACTGCTGCTAATCCTCCTATAATAAATGGTAATGGCATAATTCATTCCTCCGTTTTCTTTAAATTTTCACATCCAAGTTTGTTCAATCTGTAATACTCATCCCGTGTCATATACTCCCTAAAGTACAGTTCATAACACGCATCTACCCTGCACAATAATGGTCTTTTATCAAATATTGTACACAAATTTTCTTTTAAATAAATACACGTACCATCTCCTCTGTCTAACTGTGCATACAGTTCCGACTTTTTTAAATTTCTACAACAACAACCACAGCAATCACATGAAAACATTATTCAAATACCAGCGTAGCATTCTTATCCGACATATGCTTGTCAAAATCCCCCTGCCACGGCTTTTTAATTCCCATTTGTTCAAATGTATCCAATAACAGTACATTTAACTCTTTATCTGTTGTTGCTGTTGAAAAAATTCGGACTGCTTTGTTGTATTCTTGTGTTTCCCGTTTAAATGCTTCTATGTCAATCTGCTCTAATTCATGCAGATAAACAAGCAGGGCCTCATTGATGCGCTGAAATGCTAATATTGTTTCAGATAAAGCATCTTTTAAACCAACCCGGATACATACTTCCTTTAACACAAGCGTCACAAATCTAAACCATGCAATCAGGTTTAACCGCATAAAAAACGTTAGGAAATTTCCACCTGAGCGTACTCCCGCATCAATGCCGTCCATTACGCAGAGTGTTCCGTTTCCAAGCAGCAGCATTATTCTTAAATCTGCGTGCTGACTTGTCGGAACACACTCTTTTACCGGTAATTCATATTGAAAATGTCTGCGCAGTGCCCATATTAACCGGATAGATAAATCTGTCAGAACTACCGGAATAGCCGCCGCCATTCCAAATCTGAAATCATATCCTTCCTGAAATGCCCTTGTCGCAATCGTTGCTAAATCCTGCCTGTCATTTCCGACTTTAAAACTGCCGAACTTACAGAATTGAAACAACTCATAAAACGGCATTACAACACCTGCTCCTCTGCCCGCATTTCCTCTTGCACCCGAACTTCCTGCAATATCCGACATAATATGTCCAAACCAGTTTGCAACACCACAGAATAACTTTGCAATAAAATTTCCGCCCTGTAACTCATATGTATCTGTTGCAATGGTTATAATCTTTCCATTTGCAATAAAAGATGAAGTTGAGGTAAACTGATTCAATATTGAAAAAAACAGTCCTACAATATCCGGCGAATGTGACAATGACATCATATGATGATTTTTTGCGGACATATTAAAAGCATTTCCAACATCTGCGGTATGCCTCTGGTCATAATTAACTTTATACTTTCTTTCCAGAAAGCCAATGGCACTTGCTACATTTCCTGTCTGCGCCTGACTGGGATTCCAGCCAACCAGCTTCGCAAATCCTTTTACTGCATTATCAACCTGGGAATCTGTCCATTTTCCAAGTACGCTGTCGCCCGGCGTTCCGACAAGAAAAATATCAACCAGTCCGCCTACCGCACCACAGGCAACTGCTGCTAAATAATCGTATTTATCGCACTTATCTTCCCTTAGTAATGCCCTTTTATTCTGCTCCGTTTCTTTCATCAGTGCATAATCTGTTTTTGTTTCTTCCATACATACCCTTCTTTCATTTCCAAATTATCCCACTATTTATTTTTTCCCTCCTGTTTCACAGTCATTACTGCACTTATCTGCACACAATATGCAGTCCATCTTTTAAAGAAATTCTATGATATTTATAACCGTATTTATAATACAGCCAGTCACCCAAAACATTAAATTTTCCAGAACGCCTATCGTTTACAAGCGGACACTTGTCTTCAAGAATATTGTCTATATAGCCGCCCTCTGTCAAATCACAGTCCACAAGATACGCATTACTATTCAATGTTGTATAATATAAATGTCCGTTACACAACTGCCATGCTCCGATTTCACCATAGCGTGCCCGCATATCCAGTTCTTCAATCTCCATTTCTCCCGTTGAAAGATTCAGCTTTGCAAACTCAACTGTGTTCTTTTTTTCATTCTGTGCCACGGTATACTGATATCCATTGAGAAATTCTGTAACCGCTTCTCTATACTGCTGGCAATAACTTTCTAAACAGGTACTTAAATATCCATTTTCATTAAATTCGCAAATCTTTTTTACATTCTGCAATAATATATCATACGCATATTTTGTACTGTTGTCATTAAAATAAATCTGTGTTCCCAACAGTTTAAACGATTTACACTGCGTTACAACATCTCCATTTTCATAGCGTACACATTTTGTTTTTTCTGTGCTTAAATCCTGATATACCAACTGTGATTTACCATTCTTATAAACAATATACTGCCCATTACACTGTGGATATGTCCTACGATTCGGGAACAAATCGTCTCCCCCAAGCATTGCATCCATATATGTCGTTTCAAATGTTTTCACATCAAAAATATAAATTTGCTCTTTTGAAAAAGAATCCGGACAAAACAGATAAATTTTGCTTCCATAGCCACATATATTATCTTTATAAGAATAATTGGACATAGATATATATCGTCTGAAAATTGAAAGACTATCATCTGATTGTTCTTCACCTGTTATCTCTTTAATTCCACTATCACCTAATTTAAACGCTTTACATGCTCCGTCTTTCTTTGAAACAATATACAACATTTCTTTTTCTTCATCTACCGTCACCACAACATCATCCAGTACTACCAGTGGTTCGTGCATTTTTAACACATCTGCGCATTTTTCTGAAATTCCTTTTAAATTACTCATATTTTCTCCATTCCGGGATTCTTTTGCTTTCCCTGTAAATTTTTTCGCACCACTCGTATAAACCACAGACAAGAGCGTATATATACCCTTACATAAATATATCACATATATAAGAATCTGACAATAATATCCCAATCAAAATATAATAATAAGTTGGAGTAATATAATTTAATCAGGAGGTGTTGGCATGCCGAAAAAAGAAAATCCTTTGCGACAGCTTCCTGCCAGTTCAGACGAGTATGGTACTTTTAAGATTCATCTGGCAGAACTGATGGAACAGCGCGGCGTTTCCATGAACCAG
>ERZ835541.1614-NODE-1614-length-21431-cov-3.035694_pt1 | contig 21431 bp, 24 predicted proteins | sample MGYA00519945_ERZ835541 | MGnify/ENA primary metagenome ERZ835541 (study PRJEB31850, sample SAMEA3708780) | human gut metagenome | biome: human gut; feature: human-associated habitat; material: faeces | place: China | collected 2014 ...
GAAGGACCCCTATGCCAAGCGTACGAGCCACGGCATGATCCTCGGTGAGGGCGGCATCAAGATGTCGAAGTCCCGCGGCAATGTCATCAACCCCACGGATGTCATCGCCGAATACGGTGCGGACACCATGCGCACCTATATCATCTTCATCGGCGATTTCGAGAAGGCCGCCTCCTGGTCGACGAACGCCGTGAAGGGCTGCAAGCGCTTTCTCGACAAGGTATGGAATCTGGCCGAGACCGTCACCGATCACGAGACGGCATACTCTGCCAAGAACGAGTCCATCCTGCACAAGACGATCCGCAAGGTCACGTCGGACATCGATGCGCTCAAGGGCAACACCGCGCTGGCCGCGCTCATGACGCTGACGTCTACGCTGACGGACAACGGCTGCAACGCTGCCGAGCTCAAAACGCTCCTGCAGCTGCTCAGCCCGTTTGCGCCGCACATCTGCGACGAGATCTGGCAGCAGCACGGCTTCGAGGGCATCTGCTCCGTCTCGGCCTGGCCGGCGTATGACGAGTCGAAGTGCCGCGATGCGGAGATCGACATGGCCGTTCAGGTCAACGGCAAGCTACGCGGCACGATCCATGTTGCAGCCGACCTTGACGACGAGACCGTCGTTCAGACGGCGCTGGCCGACGAAAAGATCGCCCGCTTCCTCGAGAAGACCGGCGGCGCGCTGCGCAAGAGCATCGTTGTCAAAAACAAGCTGGTCAACCTCATCGTAAAGTGATGGAATCCGGCCGCTCGGCTTGAAATCGGCAAAAGTTTGAAAAAAATTGTAGAGATCGCTTGACTTTTGACTTGCGATTGACTATAATAATTGATGCCGTTATATCGGCCCTGAAAGCATCCCGGATTGAGCCGGATGCACCGGAGGGAGGGAAATCAATGTCTGAAATTCGCGTGAAGGAGAACGAGTCTCTGGAGAGCGCGCTGAAGCGTTTCAAGCGCAGCTGCCAGAAGGATGGCGTTATCGCTGAGGTCAAGAAGCGTGAGCATTACGTCAGCCCGAGCCTCAAGCGGAAGCAGAAGTCCGAAGCTGCTCGTAAGAACAAGCGTCGCGGCTATTGATTCCCGTTTTCTTGCATAGCCAGAGCCGCTGCTGATGCAGCGGCTCTTGTTTTTTGTCCCGCCTCCCGCACTTTTGCGGCCCGCCGTCATAACATGGAATGAGCCGAGTGCTCAGAATCCAAACGGGAGGTTCCTGACTATGAATTGCAATTCCAATTGCTTCGGCGGCAACTGCTGGTGGATCATCATCCTGCTCCTGCTGTTCTGCTGCTGCGGAAATAACGGCGGCTGCGCCAACGCGGCCAACAACAACTGCGGCTGCGGCGGCTGCGGCTGCTGACGCATCGATCCGGCGGGGGAGAAGGCTTGCCTTCTCCTCCGCTATTTTTTTGTATCGGTACTGGCCTTCTGCCGCTTCCTGTGATATAATGCAGAAAAGTACTTCCCGGAAGGAGCGTGTTTTATGGAGGATCGACCCGTACAGGAGGGCTATCACCGTCCCGCACGAAAGAAAAAGCGCGCGGGCCTGCCTGCCTTTTTCCTGGCTGTCATCGTGCTGGCGCTGCTGGCTGCCGCCCTGCTGCGCATCTGGCTCGGCTACCGCAGCGGCTCGCTTGCCGCCGGAGATATCACCGTGCTGCGCCGCGGCCTGCCGTTCGGCGTGGGAGCCGCCGGGCTGGCTGCCGTGCTTGCCGTCGCCGGTCTGCTGCGGAAAAAGCGCCGCCGCGGCTTTGCCGCCTGGGGCCTTGCTCTGGCGCTCGTTGCGCTCGTGCTGACAGGCGGACTGCTGTATGCCGACCATTACCTGACCGGCAAAATGACGACGGACGATGATTTCGATTCGCTTTCCGCCAGTGACCTGCACCAGACGGCGACGGAGGCTGACGGCCGCCTGGAACGCGAGGAGCGTTTTTCTGAGGCGCTGTCCGGTCTGGAGGAGCAGTTGGCTGATCTGCCGTCCTTCACGGAGGTCGATCGCTACCTGCTGTCCAATAACGACATCCCCCCCGAGGCGCTGGCCAAGCTCGACACGGGCAAGGCCCCGCGCAGCAGCTATCTCAGCAGCGATGCAAGCAAAATTCAGGTGTTCGTTATGTTCGGCCTTGACAGCGGCAGCGCGTCCGACAGCGTCATGCTCGTTGCGCTCGACCGCGTGCATCAGAAGATCAAGCTCATCTCGCTTGCACGCGATTCCTACGTTTTCATTCCGGAATTCGGTTCTTTCTCCAAGCTGGCCTACTCCTATGTCTGGGGCGGTGCGGCGATGGCCGTAAAAAATCTGAACTATAACTATTACTTGAACGTGTCGGATTATATTGCCGTGGATTTTGATCAGCTCGCGGAGATCATCGACCGGATCGGCGGCGTGACGGTCAATATCGACGAGGATGAGGCGCGCTATCTTTCCGGATATCCGAACGTCCATGTCGGCGACTGCCTGCTTGACGGGGAAACAGCGGTCTCCTATGCCCGCATCCGCAAGAGCAGTGCCACGGACAGCGACCGCAAGCGCACCGGCCGCCAGCGTGAGGTCATTCTCTCGATCCTCAACACGCTGCAGACCATGCCGCTGTCGCAGTATCCGGGCTTTGTGCGCGACTGCCTCGGTATGTGCGCAACATCGTTCGAGGCTGAGACGCTTCTGACCATGGCCGCTGAGACGCTGGGGCAGAATTACACGGTCGAGCAGTATTTCTTCCCGGAGGGGCAGGTGGACTGGTGGGCCGGGCTCATCAAGGAGTATTTCTACTACGTCTATGACCTGCGCCGTGCAAGTGACCGCATCTACCGCATCATTTACGAAGAGCTGTATATCTCGGGCTACGATGATTGAGCAGTCGGATCCTGCTGCGGCATGAGTCGAGATCTGTATCGTATAAACGAAACAGCGGCATGGCCGGACCGGCCATGCCGCTGCTGGTATTTTCTGTTATCCGTTCTGCTGCTCCTTGGCGGCCAGCAGCGCCTGCCCGACGGAGAAGACCAGCGTGCAGTTGGTGCGGATGCCCCGTTCGGCGAAATGGCGGACGGCGCGGATTCCCTCGGCCGTGCACGGCAGCTTGACGACGATATCCATGCCCTCGGCCAGCCGGGCGACGCCCTGCGTGTTGCCACTGCAGCCGCCGATAAAGCGAACATTCGAGACCTTATTGCCGTCCAGCTCCAGCAGGATCTGGCGCGAGCAGACGCCGTGCGGCGTATAAGTAAATTCCATGGTGATTGCTCCTTTGCTTCATTTTAGACTAGTATAACATTTTTTCGTGTTTTTTCAAGCACTTTGAATGATTTGCCTCCCGTTCCACCATACTAAGGAGCAGAAAAAACAGGGAGGACCGGCATGGACGAAACACAGAGCAGGCCGCAGGAGCGGCTGGAGGAGCTTGGCGCGGGGCTGACGCAGACAAAGCGCGGCAATATCTATACGCTGACGATCATCGGGCAGATCGAGGGCCATCAGGCACAGCCAGAGACGATCAAAACAACGAAATATGAGCATGTGCTGCCGCTGCTGGCCACGATCGAGGAGAGCGAGGACATCGACGGCCTGCTGCTCCTGCTCAACACCGTGGGCGGCGACATCGAGGCGGGACTTGCCATTGCGGAGCTGATCGCCGGGATGCGGAAGCCATCCGTGTCGCTCGTGCTGGGCGGCGGGCACTCCATCGGCATCCCGCTGGCCGTTTCGGCTAAGAAGAGCATGATCGTCCCGACGGCCAGCATGATGATCCACCCTGTGCGCATGAGCGGCGTCGTAGTCGGCGCACCGGCGACCTATCACTATTTTCAGCGCATTCAGGAGCAGATCACGGACTTTGTCACGTCGAATTCCCGCATCACGCGCGAGCAGTTCTCGGACTATATGATGGCGACCGGGCAGATCGCCACGGACGTCGGTACGATCGTCTATGGGCGCGAGGCCGTGGAAAGCGGCCTCATTGACCGTCTGGGCGGCCTGCACGACGCCCTGGAGTGCCTGCACCGGATGATCTCCCGAAAACAGGGAAACAAGGGATAGCAATTTTAACATTCCTGTGCTATAATAATCTTCAAAGCAAAATTACAGGAGATTCTTGGTTTGAAGATTTGGGAAGCATTGATCTATGGCCTTGTTGCGGGGCTGACCGGCCTGCTGCCGGTCTCGTTCAGCGGGCATGCGGCCGTGCTGCAGGACGCATTCGCGCTCTCGCCGCTCACGCAGGGCGGGGGACTGTACGTCCGGGCGGCCATCACGCTCGGGCTCAGCGCTGCGCTCGTGCTGGCTTTCCCCGGAGAGCTGCAGCTGACCTGCGGGGAGCTTGCGCGCCGCCCGCAGCGCGGAAAACGCGCCCGGCAGCCGTCTCCACGCCGCCGCGCCGTCCTGATGGGCCTGCTTGCTCTCCCGATCGGTCTGCTGAGCCTGATCTGGTGCGCAGCGGCAGAGCGCATCACGCGCCTGTCGCTCATCGCCGCGTTCTTCTGCCTGAACGGCCTTGTCCTGTTTGCTGCGGGACGGCCCGGCGGACAGAAGGATGCCCGCGCGCTCATGCTCCCGGATGCGCTGCTGGCAGGCGCGACCCGTCTGGCCGCCGTGCTGCCCGGCCTGTCGCCGCTCGGCCTGACGCTGTCCGTCTGCCGTCTGCGCGATCTGCGGACGGATTTCGCCCTGCGCTTTACGGCGATGCTGACGCTCGGCTTTTCGCTGTGTGAATTCGTCTACCGCCTGCTGCGTGCAGTCATTGTGGGGACGTTTTCCGCGTCGCTGTGGCTGCCGATGCTCGTCGCGCTCGTCGCCTCGACCGTGGCCGGATATTTTGCCCTGCAGTATCTCAAATATCTGCTGCACCGGGAAAAGCTGCGTGTTTTTTCCTATTATTGTTGGGATGCAGCCGTTATCGCGCTGATCCTGGCGCTTATCAATGCCTGAACGGAGGGGAATCATGGCAAGGAAATCGCAACCCGTTAAAAAGCCGACTGCAAAGCAGACCGCCGCGCAGAAGCGCCAGACGCAGAACCGCCGCGAGATCTGGGCGCTCGTCTGCATTTTTCTGGCGATCTTCTCCATCATCTGCTGCTTCAATACCACGGCCTTTCTGATCAGGCCGTTCGCGTCGCTCATCGCGGGCCTGTTCGGGCAGGCGGGACGCTACATACTGCCGCTGGCCCTCATCGCCACGGTCGTCATCCTGTTTACGAGCCGCGGCAAGCCAGTGCGCCTGCGCATCGTCAGCGTGTTCACGCTCATTCTGACCGTCTCGGCAGTATACCATCTCATTCAGGGCGAGGCCCTTGTGTGGGAGTGGAAGGTCGTGCCCGCACTGTTCAAGGGCGGCATTGCCGGAACGACGGGCGGCCTGCTGGGCGGTCTGCTGGCCATGCTGCTGAAGACGGGAATCACCGTCGTCGGCGCGTATATCGTCCTGATCCTTGTGATGCTCGTGCAGATCATCACCATCATGAATATGACGGTCAACAGCATCATCACGGCTATCAAGAACCGCCCGCGCCTGCAGAAGCCCGACGAGGAGCCGGAGCCCGAGCAGGACACGGCCGAACGCATCGTCAACCATGTGGCCAACCGCCATATCGCCCGCGTGGAAAAGCGCCGTGCGGCGGAATTTGACCTGCCCGTGGACGATCCCCCGCTGGAAAAGGCGGAAAAGCGGAAGAAAAAGTCCCGCGTTCCCTCGCCGGATGAATATTTGGAAAAGCAGCAGGAGGAGCGCCCGGCTGCGAGACCGGTCTCTGTGACCTGTGACGATGTCCCGGAGGAGCCGCTTCACGCGGCAGAGCATCCCGTGACGGTCGTACCGGAGGCTGCGCTCCCGGAGGAGCCTGCTCCCGAGCCTGCTTTTGAGCCGGTCCCGGTGCAGGAGCTTCCGGAGGAGCCGGAGGACCGGCCGGAGCCCACCGCGGAGCAGGAGCCTGCCGCGCCGTGGGACGAAGCGCCCGCGCCGCAGCACGACGAGCCGGCGGTCCGTCCTGCGCCTGCAAAGCAGGAGGACGCAGAGGAACTTGTCATCCCGCAGCCGGAGCAATCCGGGCAGGCGGAGTATGTCTCCCCGCCGGTCTCCCTGCTGACGCCGCGACGCGAGGGCAGCGTGGACGCCACGTCTGAGATGCGCGAGAATTCCCAGCGCCTTGCCGACACGCTCAAGAGCTTCGGCATCGAGCCGCACATCGTCGACGTCATCCGCGGCCCGTCCGTCACGCGCTACGAGCTGGAGCTGGACCGCGGCGTGAAGCTCTCGAAGATCACGAATCTGGCCGACGACATCGCGCTGGCGCTTGGCGCAGCCGGTGTGCGCATTTCGGCCATTCCCGATAAGGTCTCCGTCGTTGGCATTGAGGTGCCGAACAAGATCGTCAACACCGTCTACGCCCGTGAGGTCATCGATTCTCCGGCCTTCCGCAGCAGCAAGTCCAAAATTTCGTTCGCCGTCGGCAAGGACATCAGCGGCAACTGCATCGTCGGCGACATCGCCAAGCTGCCGCATATGCTCATTGCCGGTACGACCGGCTCCGGCAAGTCCGTGTGCATGAACACGCTCATCGTCTCGCTGCTGTATAAGGCCAAGCCGGATGAGGTGCGTCTCATCATGGTCGACCCGAAAATGGTCGAGCTCGGCGTGTATAACGGCATTCCGCAGCTGCTCATCCCGGTCGTCACCGACCCGAAGAAGGCCGCAGGCGCGCTGCAGTGGACCGTAACGGAAATGATGCGCCGCTACCGCCTGATGTCCGAGGAGGGCGTGCGCGACCTCGACTCCTATAACAAGGCAATCGCAGGCGACCCGGAGCGGCAGAAGCTGCCGCAGATCGTCGTTGTGATCGACGAGCTGGCCGACCTCATGCTCGTGGCCGCCAAGGAGGTCGAGGAGTCGATCTGCCGTATCGCGCAGATGGGCCGCGCCTCCGGCATCCACCTCGTCATTGCCACCCAACGTCCGTCCGCGGACGTCATCACCGGTCTGATGAAGGCCAATATCCCGTCGCGCATTGCCTTTGCGGTCTCGTCCGCCATGGAATCGCGCATCATTCTCGACACGCCGGGCGCGGAAAAGCTCGTCGGCAAGGGCGATATGCTCTTTGCTCCGCTCGGGCAGGGCAAGCCGAAGCGCGTGCAGGGCTGCTTCATCTCGGATGAAGAGGTGCAGGCCGTCGTGAACGCGGTCAAGGCCCAGTCGCAGAGCGACTACTCCGCCGAGGTCATGGAGCAGATCGAACGACGCGCCGAGCAGAGCGGCAAGCCCGACAGCGGCGCAGCCGCGCAGGACACCGGCGAGGGCGACGAGCTGCTTCCGGCGGCGGTCGACGTTATTCTGGAGACGGGGCAGGCCTCCGTTTCGTTCCTGCAGCGCAGGCTGAAGCTCGGCTATGCCCGTGCGGCCCGCATCGTGGACGAGATGGAGGAACGCGGCATCATCGGCCCGTATGAGGGCGCAAAGCCGCGCCAGCTCCTCATCACCCGCGAGCAGTGGGAGCAGATGCAGAACGGCACCTATGCCCCGCCCGCGCCGCCCGTCGAGGACGAGCTTCCCTGATCTGCTTGTATGCCGGGCCGTGGCAAGGCGCGCCCCGGCTGCAAAATAAATGTTTGCGTTGCATCCGGGCCGTCCGGAGCGACAGCAGGAGGTATTCCCTTGAATCATCAGAAAATCAACCGTATGGTCGGCATTGCCGTCCTGGCCGCGCTCGTCGTGGTGCTGCAGCTTCTCAGCAGTGTCATCAAGATCGGCACGGTCTCCATCACGCTGACGCTGATCCCCATCGTGGTCGGTGCAGCCTTCTACGGCCCGGGAGCGGGCGCGATCCTCGGCACGGTGTTCGGCCTTGTTGTCTACATCAACTCCGCTACCGGTGCGGATTACGGCGGAAACATGGTTTTCCTTGCCAATCCGTTTCTCTGCGCCGTCGTCTGCATCGGCAAGGGCACGCTGTCCGGCTGGTGCGCCGGCCTTGTCTACCGGCTCGTCGCCCGGAAGGATGCCGCGCTTGGCCGCAATGCCGTCGCCGTTCTGCTGGCTGCCATCACCGCGCCGGTCGTGAACACGGGTGTGTTCCTGCTCGGCATGGTGCTGTTCTTCCAGGAGACGCTCCGTGCATGGGCCGCAGGCTCCGCGCTGCTGACGTATGTGCTCTTCACCCTGACGGGTGTGAACTTCCTCGTCGAGCTCGGCCTCAATCTTGTGCTGAGCCCGGCCGTTTCGACGCTCATCCGCGCCATCCGCAAGACGCACAATTAAGTTAGAAACCTCTGAATAAATCGGCTTCGGTGGATGCCGGATCTTTTTCGCTGATCCATCTGTTCGGGAAACTTGAAATACACAAAGTATTCCTGCGTTTCCCAAACATCGGCTTAGCAAAAAATCTCTCACCATCGACTCTTGCAGATTTCATTCAGATGTTTCTCAGCTCCGATCATCGGTTCTTCCTTGCACGAACCTTGCCGCCCCGGTTTTCCGGGGCGGCTTATTTTTTGTCCTACCATCTGCACCGGACGCATAGAGTAAGGGCAGGAGGGGACGAGCATGACGGAAGAAGTGAGACAGGCCCTGCGCATCTGCCCGCCCGGGCTGCGGCAGGCCATTGACCGGCTGCCGGATGCCGGGGCCATGGAGGAGCTGCGCCTGCGCTGCGGGCAGCCGCCTGCCTGCCGGATCGCGGGTAAGGAGCGGGCGCTGCCGCTTGCTCCGGTCACGCCGGAGCTGCTGCGCGGCATTCTGGAGCAGGCAACGCAGCGCTCGGCCTATGCCATGCAGGAAATGACCCGCTGCGGCTTTGTCACGCTGCCGGGCGGACACCGCCTCGGCATCTGCGGAACGGCCGTCGTGCAGAACGGCACGATCACAGCCCTGCGCGAGCCGTCTTCCCTGAACCTGCGCATCGCCCGCCAGCCGGACGGCATTGCCGACCGCCTGCGTGATGCGCTCTGGGCGCGGCCACAGTCCGTGCTCCTGTGCGGCGCGCCGGGCAGCGGCAAGACGACGCTGCTGCGCGACCTCATCCGGCAGCTCTCCGACCGGTTCGGCTGGCGCATCTGCGTTGTGGACGAGCGGCTGGAGCTGGCGGCCTGTGCCTCCGGCGTGCCGCAGTTCCGCCTCGGCGCACGCACGGACGTGCTGTCCGGTGCACCGAAGGCGGCGGGCATCGAGCTGCTGCTGCGCACGATGAATCCGGAGTGGATCGCCGTGGACGAGATCACGGCCGAGGCGGACATTGCTGCGATCCGGCGCGCGTCCTACTGCGGCGTGCGCTTTCTTGCCACGGCGCATGCGGCCGACCGGCGCGAGCTGGAGAGCCGCCCGCTGTACCGCGCGCTGCTGCAGGACGGCTTTTTCCGCATGGCGGCCTTTCTGCTGCCGGATCGTTCCGTGCGCATCGAAAGGGGGCTGGACCATGCTTAGAGTGCTCGGGGGCGCGCTGGTGCTGCTGGCAAGCGGCAGCTTCGGCATCACGGCCGGGGTGCGGTATTACCGCGCGGCGCGCCATCTGCAGGCCTTCTGCCGCGCCATAGAGCTGCTGCGCTGCGAGATCAACTATTCCCTGCAGCCGCTGCCGGAGGTCTGCGCCCTCGTGGCGGACAGGCTGGCGGGGCCGCCCGCCGCGTTTTTCCGCTGCTTTGCCGCGCAGCTCCGCGAGCCCGTCAGCCGGGACCGGGCCGCAGCCGCAGCCCTGGAGGCCGCGCGGGGCCTGCAGCTGCCGCAGGATGCGGTCATGGCGGTGCTGGAGCTGTGCAGCGCCCTCGGGCGCTATGATCTCGACGGGGAGAATCGTATGCTGGACCTGACGGCCTCGCGCCTGCAGGCGGCGCTGGCCCGCTGTGAGGCCGAAAAGCGCCCGCGCGCGAAGTGCTATGCCGCGCTGGGCCTCTGCACGGGACTGGCGCTCCTGATCCTGGCGGTGTAGCCTATGGATGTGCAGCTGATATTCAAGATCGCCGCCGTCGGCATCATCGTGACCATTCTGAATCAGGTCCTCGTGCGCTCGGGGCGCGAGGAGCAGGCGACCATGACGACGCTGGCCGGGCTCGTTGTGGTGCTGATGATCGTGGCGCAGAAGATCGCGCAGCTGTTCGACCTCGTGCAGTCGCTGTTCCGGTTTTAGATGGACACACTGCTGCAGGTTGCCGGGCTTGGGCTGATCGCCGTGCTGCTCGGGCTGGTCCTGAAAAAGGGGAACGGCGTACTGGCGCTGCTGCTGACGCTGGCCGCCTGCGCCGCCATGACTGTGAGCATCGTGCGTCTGGCAGAGCCGGTCGTATCGTTTCTGTCGGAGCTTCGCCAGCTGGCAGGACTGGAGCCTGCGCTGCTGCAGCCGTTGCTGCGTACGGTCGGCATCGGCCTTCTGACGCAGCTGACGGCTTCGGTCTGCGCCGATGCGGGCGAGAGCGCCGTGGCGCGGCTCATTGAGCTGTGCGGGAGCGTGCTCGGCATTTACACGGCCCTGCCGCTGCTGGAGGCCGTGTTGTCGCTGCTGCGGACTATGCTGGAGGGATGATGTGAAAAAAATCGCCGTTTTTCTGGCCGTTCTGCTCCTGCTGGCGGCTCCCGTACTGGCAGCGGAGCCAACGGAGGCGCTGAGCGACGTGCTTGGCGCGGACGAGCTGACGCAGAGCCTCCCGGACGAGGCTGCAGAGGTACTGGACGGGTTTTCGCCGGACGGTACGCCGGACTTCCGCAGCGGAGTACGGAGCATCCTGCGCGCGGCGGCCGGCGGGAGCGGCGGCGCGCTGCGCAGCGGCCTTCGCCTGTGCGCGGTGCTGCTGGCCATGGTTACGCTGTGCGCCGTCGTGCGCATGAGCGCGCAGAAGGACCCTGTGAACGCCGTCTCGGCCGTCGGAGCGCTGGGCATCTGTGCGGCCTGCCTTGGCGGGATGCAGTCCATGATCTCGCTGGCCTCGGAGACGGTCACGCGTCTTTCGGACTACAGCGCCTGCCTGCTGCCGGTCATGGCGTCCGCCATGGCCATGAGCGGGGGAACGGTCTCAGCCGGGGCTCTCTATGCCGGAACGGCCCTGTTCTCTGGCCTGCTGTCGCGCCTGATCGCGCGGCTGCTCCTGCCGGGCGTGAGCGTCTATCTCGTCGTGGCTGCGGCAGAGGCCGCGCTCGCGGACAGCCTGCTCTCCGAGCTGCGGGAATTCGTGGGCTGGCTGATCTCCAAGAGCCTGCGTGTCGTGCTGTTCGTGTTCACGGGCTATCTGACCGTGACAGGCGTCATCTCCGGCAGTGCGGATGCCGCCGCTGTGCGCGCGACGAAGGCTGCCGTGTCCGGCATGGTGCCCGTGGTCGGGAGCATCCTGTCCGATGCGTCCGAAACGCTGCTGGCAAGCGCCTCGGCCCTGAAAAGCTCCATGGGCGTATTCGGTATGCTGGCAGTCCTTGCCATCTGCCTGGCACCGTTTCTGAAGATCGGTGCGCAGTATCTGCTCCTGAAGGGGACGGCGGCCGTCAGCGGGACGATCGGCATGCCGCAGCAGGTGAAGCTCGTGAAGCACGCCGCGACGGCCATGGGCTATCTGCTCGCCATGACGGGGGCCTGCGCGCTCATGCTGCTTATCTCCGTCGTGTGCTTTCTGAAGGTGGTGGGATGATGGAGGCGATCCGGAGCTATCTGACCGCCGTTGTGGCGGTGAGCATGATCGCCGTGCTGGCCTCCGCGCTGGCCCACGGCAGCCGGATGGAACGCGTCGTGCGCTTTGCGGCGGGTCTTCTGGCCCTGCTCGTGTGCGTCACACCGCTGCTGCGGCTCGATGCGCGGACGCTCACGGACGTGCTGGAGCAGGCCGAGCGTGCGCTCGACTATGATGCCTCCGGAACGGACCGGACGCGGCAGGACATGCTCCGCGACCTCGTCCGGGAGAACACGGAGCGGACCATTGAAAAGCAGGCGGAGGCGCTGGGCATGCTCGTCCGGGCCGACGTCACGCTGACGGAGGAGGAATATCCGCAGCCGTGGTCCGCCACGCTGACGGGGACGCTCGACCCGGAGCAGGTCCGGGCGCTGTCGGAATTTCTGTCGCAATCGCTCGGCATCCCGACTGAACGGCAGACGTGGAAGACCTATGGGTGAGCAGGAGGAATGGCTTTGGGGAAGATCGATCCGAAAAAGCTCTGGCAGGGGCTGAAAAAATACCGCTATGCCGCGCTGGTCCTGCTGCTCGGTCTGGCGCTCCTGCTGCTGCCGGGCGGGAAAAAGACGACGCAGAAGTCCAACGCGGCTGCTTCGGCGGCGCAGACGGACTATGCGGCGGAGACGGAGCGGCGGCTGACGCAGATGCTGCAGCAGATCGCGGGCGCAGGGCAGGTCAGTGTGATGCTGACGCTGGAGACCGGGGAGCGCGTGGAATACCAGACGGACGTGCAGGCAAGCTCGGACGGGGCGCAGAGCTCCGAGTCCCGGAAAACCGTCATTTTGTCCGAGGGAAGCTCATATGATAAAGCGGCTGTAGCCGCGACGACCTATCCGCGTTTTCAGGGCGCGCTCATCGTCTGCGAGGGGGCGGACAGCGCTGCGGTGCGGCTTCGGCTGCTCGAAGCGGTCTCCGCCGTCACCGGACTGAGCACGGACCGGATCACCGTCGTGAAAATGAGATCATAATGGAGGAATGGCAATGAAAAAGACTTGGAAACGCAATCTGATCGCCGCCGGCGTGCTGCTTGTGGTATGTGCCGGGATCTATCTGAACTGGTATGCCGGGCACAGCGCCGCGGACCTGACGGAAACGCTTGACGCAGGCAAGATCCTCGACGACACGACGCTCGTTCTGCAGCAGGAGCAGGGCGACGCGCTGGTGACGCCGGTGCAGCAGACCGGGACGCAGGCGGAGTATTTCGCCCAGATGCGGCTCTCCCGTCAGACGGCGCGGGACGAGGCCGTCGAGCTGCTGCAGGAGACCATTGCCTATGCCGACGGCGATGCCGCAAGCAGCGCCAAGCTCGAGGGCATCATCTCGGACGCGCTGGCCGAATCCCAGATCGAGAGCCTCATCGTGGCCAAGGGCTATCAGGACTGCGTGGCCTATATCAGTGAGGACGGCATCTCCGTCGCCGTCGCCGCGCCGGAGGACGGCCTGACGCAGTCGGACGTCGCCCTGTTGTCGGATATCGTGCTCTCGCAGACGAACTGCAAGCTTTCGGGCATCCGTGTCATCGGCGTTGAGCCGGAAAAGGGGCAGTGAGGCCTGAGTGCCCGGCTTTCCGCATTTGACGATCCGATTTTCGCAACGCCGCTATTGTATTTTCCGTAAAATGTGATAAAATAGATGGGACAATCGCGAAGCATGCCCTGCGGCGGCTTCGGAGAAAGGGTGGTCAATACCATGGCAGAAAGCAAAAATTACATCGTTCAGCCCCAGGAGGGCGGGAACATTCTGATTTCGGAGGACGTCATCGCCTCCATCGCCTCGCTGGCCGTGCGCGAGGTCGAGGGTGTCTATGGCCTGAGCGCCACGCAGACGCTTGATCTAACGGCGATCCTCGGCAAGAAGAACCTGAGCAGCGGCATCCGCGTGACGCTGCAGGACAACGTCATTGACATTGCCTGCAACCTTGTCGTCCGGATGGGCCAGCCCGTGATGACCGTTGCCAAGAACGTGCAGGAGGGCATCGCCAACGCCGTGGAGTCCATGGCAGGCGTCCGCCCGGCCCACGTCAATGTCAACGTCTGCGGCGTTGCCGCGCCGAAGGCGGAGCAGGCCTGAGGCTATGCCGCTCTGCAGCCCCCCGCCGCAGAGCGGCAGTCCTTCACTTTCACTTTACATACCAAGGAGACATGACATGACACGCTCAAACGCCAGAGAGGTCGCCGTGCATCTCATTTATGAGATCGACTATACCGGCGAAGACCCTGCCCAGGCCATCGAGACCCGCATGGACCGCAGCTATTACAGCGGCCTTTCTGCGGAGAACGACGTCTATGCAGAGCGCCCCAGCAAAAAGCAGATGGACTATATCCGCACCTGCGTGACGGGTGTCTGCGAGCGCGCAGAGGAGCTGGACGCCCTGATCGCCCAGTATGCCGTGCGCTGGAATCTGCACCGGATCTCCCGCCTGACGAAGGCGGCGATGCGGCTTGCCATTTATGAAATGCGCTATGTCGACGATGTGCCGAACGGCGTTGCCATCAACGAGTGCGTGGAGCTGACGCGGAAATATGAGGACGCGCAGGTCGTTTCCTTTGTGAACGGCATCCTCGGCTCCGTGGCGCGCGGCGCAAAGCCGAACACCGAGGCCCCTGCGGACCCGCAGCCGGAGGAAGCACAGCCGGAGGAGACTCCGCCCAAAGAGACGCAGCCTGCTCCGGAGGAGGCGCAGCAGCCATGAGGGTGCTCGCCTTCGACACCAGCAACTATACGACCTCGGTCGCGTCGTTCGACGGCACGGCCGGTCACAATATCTCGCGCCTGCTCGATGTGGAGCAGGGCGCACTCGGACTGCGCCAGAGTGATGCGCTGTTCGCCCATGTAAAACGCCTGCCGGAGCTTGCCGACAGGCTGTTTTCGGATATCGGCACGGACGCAGGCTTTGAAGCAGTCGGCGTCAGCACGCGGCCGCGCGCCGTAGAGGGCTCGTACATGCCCTGCTTCCTCGCGGGCGAATCGCAGGCCCGGGTGCTCGGCGCGGCGCTCGGCGTGCCCGTCCTGCCGTTTTCGCACCAGCAGGGGCACATCGCAGCCTCGCTGTGGGGCTCCGGCCATATGGAGCTGATGGACGAGCCACATCTGGCCTGGCATCTTTCCGGCGGTACGACGGAGCTTCTGCGCGTCACGCCGGAGGGGAAGGGCGGCGTGCATGCCGAGAAGATCGGCGGCACGACGGACATCTCCGCCGGTCAGCTCATCGACCGGACCGGCAAGCTGCTCGGCCTGCCGTTTCCGTCCGGCAAGCACATAGACGCCCTGAGCCGGTCCGCGCAGGACCGGCAGGTCTTCCGCGTCAAGGTGCAGGGGACCACATTCTCCCTTTCCGGCGTGCAGAATAAGGTCGAGCAGTACCATGCGGCGGGAAATTCCCCGGAGGAGACGGCGGGCTATGCGCTGCGCTGCCTCATCGGCGCCATCGTCCGCGCGACGGAGAACGCGCTGCTGGAGTATCCCGGCAGCAGCGTCGTGTTTGCGGGCGGTGTTGCATCGAACACGCTGCTGCGCAGCAGATGCGCGGCGCTTCCGGCCATTTTCTGTCCGCCGCAGTTCGCCACGGACAACGCCCTCGGCGTTGCCGTTCTGACCTGGAGGGCGCTGCATGGCTGAGATCTTTGAGGTATCGCAGATCAACGAGTATCTGCGACAGCGCTTTGAAGCAGACGAATTTCTCGGCTCGCTGCTCATCCGCGGTGAGCTGAGCAACTATAAAATTTACCCCTCCGGCCATCACTATTTCACGCTGAAGGACAGCCAGAGCGCCATCCGCTGCGTCATGTTCAAGGGCAGCGCCATGCGCCTGCGTTTCCGGCCGGAGACGGGTATGAAGGTCATTGCGGGCGGGCGCATTGCCGTGTTCCCGCGTGACGGAGCCTACCAGCTCTACTGCACGTCGCTCACGCCGGAGGGCGTCGGCGATCTGCATGTCGCCTTTGAGCAGCTCAAGCTGAAGCTGCAGGCTGAGGGCCTGTTCGCCCGCGAGCGCAAGCAGGCCCTGCCGCGCTTCCCGCACCGCATCGCCATCATCACATCCTCCGCGGGCGCGGCTCTGCACGACATGCTGCGCATCCTGCGCAAGCGCTACCCGCTGACGGAGGTCAAGCTGCTCGGCGTCCGCGTGCAGGGGGCCGAGGCTCCGGCGGAGATCGCCGGGGCGATCCGCTACGCCAACCGCTGGGAGCTGGCCGACCTCATCATCACCGGACGCGGCGGCGGCTCCATGGAGGACCTTTGGGCCTTCAACGACGAACGCGTGGCCCGCGCCATTGCCGATTCGCATATTCCGGTCATCTCGGCCGTCGGCCATGAGCCGGATGTGACGATCTCGGACTTCGTGGCCGATCTGCGCGCAGCGACGCCGTCGAATGCAGCCGAGTTGGCCGTGCCGGACCAGACGGAGCTGCGCCAGCATCTGGCCGCCCAGCGCGCCATGCTGCTCACGCTGATGACGCGCCGCCTGAAGCAGGAGCGCCAGCGTGTGGCCCAGCTGGCCGGTGCACGCGCCCTGCGCGACCCGAAAAACTATATCGACGACCGCCGCATGCAGCTCGACTATACGCAGCGCCGCCTGATCGCCGCCTTGCAGCGGCTCGTGGCGCAGCAGCGCGAGCGCTTTGTCCGGCTGACGTCGAAGCTCGACGCGATGAGCCCGCTGAAGGTCCTCTCGCGCGGCTATTCTATGACATTTGACGCGCAGGGCCATGTGGTACGGAGCGTCCGCACGCTGTCCTGCGGCGACCGGATCACCGTCCGGCTCGCGGACGGCCGCGCCTCTGCCGAGGTGCAGGAAATACAGGAGGATGCAACATGAGCACGGAATCGATCACATTTGAACAATCTCTGCAGCGGCTCGATGAGATCGTCCGCCGCATGGAAAAGGGCGACGTCCCGCTGGAGGAGGCCCTCTCGCTGTTTGAGGAGGGCACGCGGCTGGCAGGCTCCTGCAGCCGCCTGCTGGACGAAGCGGAGCTGAAGGTCGTTCAGCTCACCAAGGGCGCAGACGGCGCCCCGCAGGAAACGGAGCTTGCCGATGCTGGAATTTGAAGCGCTGCTGCGCAGCTATGCCGACCGCGTGGAGGGCTATCTCCACTCCTGCTTTACGGATGCGGACGAGCCGCAGCAGGTCCTGTTTGACGCCATGCGCTACAGCCTGCTTGCCGGGGGAAAGCGCCTTCGCCCCGTGCTGGCGCAGGCCTTCTGCGAGCTGTGCGGCGGCAGCGCCATGGACGCCCTGCCGTTTGCTGCCGCCGTAGAGATGGTGCATACCTACAGCCTCATCCACGACGATCTGCCGTGCATGGATAATGACGATTACCGCCGCGGCCGCCTGACGAACCACAAGGTCTACGGCGAGGCGACGGCCGTTCTGGCGGGCGACGCCCTGCTGACGGCTGCATTTGGCCATCTTGCCGCAGCCCCGCTGCCCGCGTCCCGCGTCGTCAAGGCCACGCGGGTGCTCTCGCTGTGCGCGGGCGAGCTCGGTATGGTCGGCGGGCAGGTGCTGGACATGGAGGCCGAGCACCGCGTCTGCACGGAGGAGGAGGTCCTCGCCATCCAATCGCGCAAAACGGGCGCGCTCATCTCGGCTGCCTGCCAGCTCGGCGTCATCGCAGCCGGCGGCAGCCCGGCCCAGCAGCAGGCAGCGGCGGATTACGCTGCAAGTCTCGGGCTGGCCTTCCAGATTGAGGATGATATTCTGGATGTGGTCGGCGATGCCGCGAAGCTCGGCAAAGCGACCGGTATGGACCAGAACAAGAACACCTTCGTCCGGCTGCACGGTGTGGAAGCCTGCCGCGCCCGCATCACGGAAGAAACGCAGCGTGCGGTCGCTGCGCTCGCGCCGTTCGGTCAGGCGGAGTTCCTGACGGAGCTGGCGCAGCGCCTGACGAGCCGCGATCACTGAGGAGGAAAACCATGAAAGCACTGCTTCACAGCCTTCTGGAGGCCGCTACCCTTGGCAGACCGGTCGTCCTCTGCACCGTCGTGCATTCCGGCGGCTCCGCACCGCGCAGCGCAGGCGCGCATATGGCCGTGTTCGCCGACGGCAGCACCCGCGGCACCGTCGGCGGCGGCCGCCTGGAGCTGCTCGCCGCAAAGGAGGGCCTGTCGCTTCTGCAGCGGCAGACCTCGGCCCTGCGGGCCTATGACCTCTCGGAGCGCGAGGGCGGCATCGGCATGGCCTGCGGCGGCAATGTCATCGTGTCGTATCTCTATCTCGGCCCGGAGCAGGCCGACTTCGTGCGCGCCATGGCGGCTGCGTTCGACGCCACGGCGCCCTGCTGGCTGAAGCTCGTCATTGCCGAAGACGACAGAACGGATGTCTCTCTCACAGACGGAACGGACCGCTCTCTGTGCGCGGCCCAGCCGGTCTGGATGCCGGGAACGCCTGCTGTTTATACCGAGCCGCTCACGCAGCCAGGGCGCGTCTACCTCTTCGGTGCGGGCCATGTCGGGCAGGCGCTCGTGCCGGTGCTGGAATATGTCGGCTTTGCCGTGACGGTCTATGACCCGCGGCAGGAGCTGGCCGAGAGATTCTCCGATGTGATCTGCGCGCCGTATGCCGAGCTGGAGGACCATATCACGCTCACGCCGTATGACAGCGTCGTCGTCATGACGCCGGGCCACATGGCGGACTTTGAGGTCCTGCACCGCATCCTGCGCCATCCGCTGTCCTACATCGGCTGCATCGGCAGTCGGAACAAGGCGGCCAAGACGCGCGACCTGCTGCGGCAGGAGGGCTTCTCCGAAGAGGCCATTGCGTCTGTCCATCTGCCCATCGGCCTGCCGATCCTGGCGCAGACCCCGGCGGAGATCGCCATCAGCATTGCGGGCGAAATGATCCGCTGCCGCGCCGAGGCGGCGCAGAAACGCTAAAAAACGGAGCGCCTTCCAGCCGGAAAGCGCTCCGAAGTTTTTCTGCCTTACAGTGTTTTGATGGCGTCGATCAGCGCGTCGACATCCTCCTGCGTTGTGGACCAGCTCGTGGCGAAGCGGGCGACGCTGTGCTCCTCGTCGACCTTACCCCAGGTGTGGAAGGCAATCTTCTGCTGCAGGGCACGGACGGCCTTGTTCTCCATGATGAGGAACTGCAGATTCGTCGGCGAGTGCAGATAGAACTGCAGGCCACGCGCATCGAAGGCATCGCGGATCTGCATGGCCATGTTGATGGCGTGCTTGCTGATGCGGAAATACAGGTCGTCCGTAAACAGCGTGTCGAACTGCAGGCCGAGCAGGCGGCCCTTGGCCAGCAGCGCGCCGTGCTGTTTGGCAATGGTGGAGAAATATCGCGGCATGTTGTGCTTTGTAAAGACTGCGGCCTCGCCGAACAGCGCGCCGACCTTCGTGCCGCCGATGTAGAACACGTCGCACAGCTGGGCCAGCTCCGGCAGGGTAATGTCGCACTTCGGGCTCATCAGACCGTAGCCGAGGCGTGCGCCGTCGATGTAGAGTGGGATATTGTACCAGCGGCAGACGCTGGCCAGCTCGACGAGCTCACGCTTGGTGTAGAGCGTGCCGAACTCCGTCGGGTAGGAGATGTAGACCATGCCGGGATAGACAAAATGCTGGTGACTCGCATCCTGCCAGTAGTCCTTCATATACATCCAGACATCCTCGGCACGGAGCTTGCCGTCGTAGACGGGCAGGGCGATGACCTTGTGGCCCGTGAATTCGATGGCGCCGGCCTCGTGGTCGCTGATGTGGCCGGTCTGCGCGGCGATCACGCCGCCGTAGGACGGCAGCATGGAGTCGATGACGACGGCGTTCGTCTGCGTGCCGCCGACCATGAAGAAAATGTCGGCGCCGGGACAGTCACAGGCCGCGCGGATCTTTTCCTTTGCGCTCTCGCAGTATTTGTCGCTGCCGTAGCCGGGGAGCTGCTCCAGATTCGTCTCGTTCAGACGGCGCAGGATCTCTACCCGCGCGCCCGCAGTATAATCGCTCTCAAAAGAATGCATAGCTGTCACTCCTGCGGCAATCAGCCTGTCATTACAGCGCGGGCATTCTTTGCCCGTTTGTCCGCTGTGCAACTACAAGTTTAGCACGGCAGAGCGGCCTTGTCAAGCGCTGTTTCGCCTTTCCGCGGGCCGATCCGCCGTATATCACGCCCGGCCGGCTGCGCAGGATCGGCCCGGCGGAACAGGAACGGATGGAACTATTTCGGCGGGCTGAATATTCATTATTTTGAAATATTTCCGATATTTTCGCTTGCTAATGAGGAAAACATTGGAAAAACCATTGTACCGGTAGAAAATCGCGGGATATTTTTTGGAAAAACCGACAAAGGATACTTGTATATTTCCCGTCGTTATGGTATGATGTTATTGGTGGCGCAGTATCCTAGTCAAAGCGCGCCGGTTTCGAAGAAGGGCCTAAAAATCCTTTTAAGGGCATATCGATGAAGTCCCTGGTGCTTGCTTTTTTCGCCCAGATCAGGGTGGGTGCTGGGGGTTAAGGTCTCCGGGCGAGGTGTAACGGCATATACCGACCGACCCGGTTTCCGTGGAGACCTGCTCTTGTGCGACAGCCGTTCCGTATCTGCGGGTACCCGGACTGCGTACGAAGCAGGATTGAACCTGCATTGCGGTGCACAGAATCGTGTGCTGTGTGTAGCGTAGCCTGCCTTGCGTGGGTATGTGGGAATAGGGGAGCGACGCGTCAGCCGCCGTGGCCGCGGCGCTTGGCGATATTGCCCCTTGAAACCATGCCTGCAAAAGAGGATAGAGCCGGTGCGTAATGCTGTGGAAAACACCTAGGCTGACTGTTCATTCAGGGCATGCAGAGGATTACAGTGCGGACTAAGTGGCAATCGGGTACCGGAAGCGGCAACGCTCCGGCTTTGGCTTTAAATGGAAACAGCCGTCCGGCGACGGGCGGCAGCGACTGGGGAAATCCAACCCGACCTAAGCCGCAGGCTTTACTCTGTCTGCTGCCACCATTCTTTAGAAATTCTTGGCTTGTGGGCCCGGCCCACAGACTTCAGTGTTTCCGGAGGAGATATTTTTGAGCGCAAACCATACGGAGCCTCCCTCAAAAGGGAAGCGGAAAAAGAAAAACAGTCATATTCGCTGGATCGTCACAGTCTTTTTTGTGGCAGTCGTAATTTCCTCGACGATCTCGTTCTTTTCCTCCACAGTGCTGGAGGGGGCAGGGCTTGTCGAGGCATTTCTTGTACTTTTGCTGATCGTGGCGCTAGGCATCGTGTTCGATATCATCGGCGTGGCCGTGATGTCGGCGGAGGAGAAGCCCTTCCATGCCATGGCGGCCAAAAAGGTCCCCGGCGCTGCCGAGGCTCTGCACCTGCTGCGCAATGCGGAAAAGGTCTCGAGCTTCTGCAATGACGTCGTGGGCGATATCTGCGGCGTCGTTTCCGGCTCGGCTTCCGCCGTTGTGGCCGTGCGCGCTCTTACCATGCTCAATTCCGAAACGGTGGCACAGCTGATCATGTCCGCGCTGGTGTCCGGTGTAACGATCGCCGGCAAGGCCTGCGGCAAGAATATCGCCACCGGCAAGGCAACACAGATCGTGCATACGACCTCCAAGCTGATCTACTACATCAAGTCACTCTTTACCGGCAAGCTCCCGAAGAAAAAGAAAAAGTGACAGTCTGAGGGTGTGTCATTTTTGACTTTATTAGATACCATCAATTCCCGCGAGGCGCTGTGCGCGCTGAATGATGCGCAGCTGCGCCAGCTTTGCGACGAGATTCGACAGTTTCTGGTGCTGAATGTCGCCCGGACGGGCGGTCATCTGGCCTCGAACCTCGGCGTTGTCGAGCTGAGTGTTGCGCTGGAGCGGG
>ERZ835541.1631-NODE-1631-length-21272-cov-4.894801_pt1 | contig 21272 bp, 16 predicted proteins | sample MGYA00519945_ERZ835541 | MGnify/ENA primary metagenome ERZ835541 (study PRJEB31850, sample SAMEA3708780) | human gut metagenome | biome: human gut; feature: human-associated habitat; material: faeces | place: China | collected 2014 ...
ATAACCCTGGCTTCGGTAAACAACTCCGTATCGATACGTATCTCCAAGCCGGTCGCCCTTACCCGCAATTTAGTCAGCTGATTATGCAAACGCTCCCGGTCTTCACGCCCGCTTTTACGTAAACGGCCGGTCATCTCCCGTATAGTCTTTCTAATTTGCCACAATTCCGGATAGTCGCTATGTGCCTCGAAACGACGTTCGTAAGTAAAAGCGAGCATCTTATCGTTTACCCGGGTAGGATTTCCGATACGAAGCACGGGGATACCCCGATCGACCAGTTTTTCTGCAATCCAATCCACCGCCGTATTACTCTGGGCAGACACCATCACCTGATTTTCACGGTGAAGGGTTTCATAAACAGCCTCCACCAATGTCGTCGTCTTACCGGTTCCAGGAGGTCCGTGTACGACAGCCACCTCTTTTGCACACAACACCTGATTCACTGCCTTCTCCTGCGAAGCATTCAGCCAGGGGAAACGCACCGGACCGGTCTCCCGCCGAAGTGCAGGTGCTTTACCCAGTAATACCTCCCGCAAACGAGCCGTACGATTCCCCTTTGCCTCTGCCACCTCACGCAGGGCAGCGAACATCGTCTTATACGAAGTATCGTCAAAATACAACTGTACCCCCAACTCACCCGTAACGACTAATTCCGGCAATACCTGCGGTCCGGGAAGTACAACTACCATTTTATTATCCTGTACATAACTGATCACGGCAGAAAAGTTGAAATAACGGATCTGCCTATCAGCCGAAATCCTAAAAAAACAAACAGGACGTCCGTATTCAAAGCTATGTTCAGTCTCTTCCGTCTCTGTACGCGTTACTTCGACTGTCAGCTGGTTGAGTGAATTATACCGATCGGCCCCCAGCTTCACCGGAAACCAACACACTCCTTGCTGGATTCGCTTCGGAATACCGGCCTCACGGGTCTGCTGACGATACAACTCTTTTTCATATTCGTATTCTTTTTGCAGCATGGCCGATTGTTGTTGTAAATCCTGCATCGGAGAAAGTAATTTATCCATAGTGATTTATTTAAACAGAGGATTGAAGATGGGCCTCCCACTCAGTAATCACCGGCAAAGGTAAAGGAATATTGCCGAATTAATTCAGTTTTTTTTAATATAAATTGTATCCCAAACCTAAAAATTAAATCGTATATTCGCACGTTCAAAAAAATGAGTGTGCAAATTATTAAATGGATCATATTATTATTTGTAACAGGTAACTGTTTGTCAGAGACCTGTAAAGCCAACGATGCCCCCAAGGTATGTCTTCCTGTTCAGTCTAATATCACGATTATTAATCAAGCGGATAATATGCTGGACTCACTCGTATCTTTCCTGCATTTCAATGCAGGTGACCTCACGGAAGAAACCACACACAAAACGCTGGATAAAAAAGTTTTCATCAGGTTATTTATTCAGTCCAGGCATAATAAAATACAATCACCGGCAGAAGATCCCTTGAATAAATTCATTCCCCGGCAAGCAGTTTTCACCGGGCCGGATCACACCGACTACTACATCTATACGCTACAAAAAATTATTATTTAAATCGCCGATTCGTTCAAATAAAGAAGTATCGTCTGGAAACGGACGCCGATAGTTCAGTATTTTAGGTATTTTTTAAACATATTCTGTTATGAATTTGACCTTATTAATTGTCGTAATTCTTACGGCTATTGCTTTAGTGGGGATTGCCCTTGGCGTCGCCCGCATCGTATCTCCCCGTTCTTATAACCGGCAAAAGGGAGAAGCTTATGAATGCGGTATTCCAACCCGTGGCCGTTCGTGGATGCAGTTCAAAGCCGGTTATTATTTGTTTGCGATCCTGTTCCTGATGTTCGATGTAGAAGCGGTATTTTTATTTCCCTGGGCCGTCACCGTACAGGACGCAGGTATCGACGGATTGATCAACATTTTGTTTTTCATGGTTATCCTGATCCTCGGCTTAGCCTATGCCTGGAGAAAAGGGGCACTGGAATGGAAGTAAAAAAAGGTAAAAAGTAAAAGGCTAAAAGCAAAAGGCTGGAGATGAAGAGAAGGGGAAAGTCAGAACAAAAAATAACGGAAAAACGATGAAACAACCCAAGATAAAATCAATGAAATATGAGGACTTTAAAGATAATGAGTACCTCGAACAACTTAGGGCCAACGGCACCGACATCATTGTGGGATGCCTGGACGATCTCATCAACTGGGGGCGTTCGAATTCGGTATGGCCTCTTACTTTTGCCACCAGCTGCTGTGGTATTGAATTCATGGCAGTGGGTGCGGCACGTTATGATTTTGCCCGTTTCGGGTTTGAAGTCACCCGGGCCAGTCCCCGGCAAGCGGATGTAATCATCGTTGCCGGTACTATCGTTCACAAAATGGCTCCGGTATTACGGCGGTTGTACGATCAGATGGCCGAACCCAAATATGTCATCGCTATGGGGGGATGTGCCATATCGGGCGGACCGTTCAAGAAATCCTACCATGTCGTAAAAGGTGTAAATCAAATATTACCGGTAGATGTCTATGTTCCCGGTTGTCCTCCCCGTCCTGAATCGCTGCTTTACGGCATGATGCAGCTGCAACGGAAAATCAAAGTCGAGAAATTCCTCGGAGGAGCCAACAAACAGCAAGACCCCAGGGACAGTAATGACGAAGCTACCCCCCAATGTAATCCGAACAATTTATGAAAGAGAAGATATTAAGTATTGTACCGGAAGCTATCCTGGAAGAAAAACATGGAATATGGTTCGTTAGCGTTCCACGTACCTCTTTTCATGATCTGGCCCTTCGTTTGCGCAATGACGAGGATACTTCGTTCGATTTTCTGGTATGTATGACCGGTATGGACTGGGGCGAAACCCTGGGCGTCATGTACCATCTGAGATCCAGCAAATACGGTCACGACCTGGCCTTACGGGTTGAAACCGAAAACCGGGAGAATCCCGAATTGCCGAGTGTCTCGGACATTTGGGCTACAGCCAACCTCAACGAACGTGAAGTATTCGATTTTTATGGTATCCGGTTTATCAACCATCCCGACATGCGCCGGTTATTCCTGCGGAACGACTGGATCGGTTATCCGTTGCGTAAAGATTACGATGCGGACGAAAAGATCAACCCCATCCGTCTGGAAAGTGAAAGCAGCCCGGATGCAACCCCTACCCTGGAATTGACAAAAGAAGGGACGATCGAAGCAAGGGAAAACGTTATTTTCGAAGATGACGAATACGTCGTAAACATCGGCCCCCAACACCCTGCCACACATGGAGTGCTCCGTTTCCGGGTATCCCTGGAAGGAGAAATCGTAAAAAAAGTGGATGTCAACTGTGGATATATCCACCGGGGTATCGAAAAAATGTGTGAAACCCTCACCTATCCCCAGACTCTGGCACTGACCGACCGGCTGGATTACCTTTCGGCCCATATGAACCGTCACGCCTTGTGTATGTGTATCGAAGAGGCGATGGGGCTGGAAATCCCGGAACGGGCCAAATATATCCGGACGATTATGGACGAACTGACCCGTATCGCTTCCCATCTTCTGTTCTGGTCCACCTTCTGTATGGACCTGGGAGCCCTGACCGCTTTCTTCTATGGATTCCGCGACCGGGAAAAGATCCTGGACATGTTCGAAGAAACCTGTGGGGGCCGCTTGATTCAGAATTACAACTGCATCGGAGGAGTCATGGCCGACATCCATCCGAATCTGATCACAAGGATCAAAGATTTCATCCGATACCTGCCCCCTATGCTAAAAGAATATCATGGTGTTTTCACCGGTAATATTATCGCCCGGCAGCGGATGAAAGACATCGGTATTCTTTCTCTGGAAGATGCTATTTCCTATGGAGTAACCGGTCCTTCGGGACGTGCCTCAGGCTGGAAATGCGATATCCGTAAAATTCATCCTTACGGGGTATACGATAAAGTCGATTTCAAAGAAATCACTTACAACCATGGAGATACATTCAACCGCTACATGGTGCGTATGGATGAAATCGTCGAATCGCTTCACATTCTGGAGCAGCTGGTCGACAATATTCCGGAGGGAGATTTCGCCGTTAAGACCAAACCGATCATCAAACTTCCGGAAGGCCAATACTACAAGAGTGTCGAAGCCGCCCGGGGAGAATTCGGTGTATATATCGAAAGCCACGGAGATAAATTCCCGTACCGGGTGAAATTCCGTTCGCCGGGTCTTCCGCTGGTATCGGTAGTCGATCTGCTCGCCAGCAACAACAAAATTGCCGACCTGATCGCTATCGGCGGCTCACTGGACTATGTCGTTCCGGACATCGACCGATAAGAAATGAAAGATGATAGATGAAAGATAAATGAGAATAAGATATGTTTGATTTTAGAGTAGTAACACAATGGGTCGACGCCACCCTACACCAATATCTGCCCGCCTCGCTGGTCACCACCACTGAATTTGTCCTGGTCGGTGTCTGTTTATTGGTCGCTTATGCAGTCATGGCACTCGGCCTGATTTATGCAGAGCGGAAAGTCTGTGCTTTCTTCCAATGCCGTCTGGGTCCGAACCGGGTAGGTCCTTTCGGAATGATACAAACTGTCACCGATATGATCAAGATGCTGATCAAGGAGATCATCGAGATCAATCATGTAGACCGTTTTCTGTTCAACCTGGCTCCTTACATTGTCATCATAGCCTCTTTATTGGCTTTTAGCTGTATACCTTTTGCCAAAGGGCTGGAGATTATCGATTTCAATGTCGGGATATTTTTCCTGATCGCAGTATCCTCCATCGGTATTGTCGGTATTTTGCTGGCAGGTTGGGCCAGTAACAACAAATTCTCCCTGATCGGGGCCATGCGAAGCGGAGCCCAGATGATCAGCTACGAGCTATCGATCGGGTTATCGATCCTGACGATGGTAGTGCTTACCGGCAGCATGCAGCTCTCGACGATTGTCGAAAGCCAGGCAGACGGCTGGTTTATCTTTAAAGGCCATCTCCCGGCTTTAATCGCTTTCATCGTCTATCTGATCGCAGGTACGGCAGAAACCAACCGCGGTCCCTTCGACTTACCCGAAGCCGAATCGGAACTGACAGCAGGTTACCATACCGAATATTCGGGCATGCACTTCGGTTTCTTCTACGTGGCCGAATTCGTCAATATGTTTATTGTGGCAGCCGTAGCGACTACCTTATTCTGGGGCGGCTGGATGCCTTTACATATACCGGGTTGGGAAAATTTCAACACCGTGATGGACTACATCCCTTCGATCTTTTGGTTTCTGGGAAAAAGTGCCGTTATGGTATTTATCATCATGTGGTTTAAATGGACATTCCCCCGCCTGCGTATCGACCAGTTGCTGACACTGGAATGGAAATACCTGTTGCCCATTAATTTGTGTAACCTGTTCCTGATGGTCTTTGTGGTGGTATTCAAATTACATTTTTAGCAAGATTTATGAGAAGTACACAAGAATATTTCAGTTCATTTTTCAATGGTTTAGGTTCATTACTGAAAGGAATGAGCATTACCCTCCGGGAATTTTTCACCCCCAAGACTACTGAAAAATATCCGGAGAACCGGGCTACCCTGAAAATGTTCGACCGTTTCCGTGGTACGCTGAATATGCCCCACAATGAGAATAATGAACATCGCTGTGTAGCTTGCGGACTGTGTCAAATGGCCTGTCCGAACGATACAATCAAAGTGACCAGCGAAACCGTCGAAACAGAAGATGGAAAGAAGAAGAAAATCCTGGCAACCTATGAATATGATTTGGGTGCCTGTATGTTCTGCCAGCTCTGTGTCAATGCTTGTCCGCACGATGCCATCACGTTCGATCAGAACTTCGAACATGCAGTCTTCGACCGGACGAAACTTGTCCTGAAGTTGAACCACGACGGTAGTAAAGTAATAGAAAAGAAAAAAGAAGTTTAGATATGGGATCAACACTTGAAACAGTAGTATTCTACTTTTTGGCAGCATTTATTATTGCTATGTCCATCATGACGGTGACTACCCAACGTATCGTACGCTCGGCCACCTACCTGCTCTTCGTGCTCTTCGGCACGGCCGGCATCTATTTTTTGCTGGGTTACACCTTTCTGGGGTCCGTTCAGATTATGGTTTATGCCGGTGGTATCGTCGTTCTTTATGTATTCTCCATCCTGCTGACCAGTGGAGAAGGCGACCGGGCCGAGAAAGCAAAACGAAGTAAAGTCTTAGCCGGACTCTTCACTATGATTGCCGGTTTAGCCATTATCCTTTTTATCACACTGAAGCACGATTTCATGCAGACAGCTAATTTGGCCCCGCAAGAAATTAGCATTCATGCTATCGGGAACGCTTTATTAAGTAGTGACAAATACGGTTATGTATTGCCTTTCGAAGCCGTCAGCATATTATTGCTGGCGTGTATCATCGGTGGCATCATGATTGCACGTAAGAGATAGGAATTTTAAGTATTAACTATCAAAATAGAGTTCGAATATGATACACATGGAATATTACCTGGTAGTTTCTACCATCATGATGTTTGCAGGAATCTATGGATTCTTTACCCGCCGAAATACACTGGCTATCCTGATTTCTGTAGAGTTAATGCTGAATGCTACGGACATCAACTTCGCCGTATTCAATCGTTTCCTTTTTCCGGGGGGAATGGAGGGTTATTTCTTTGCACTCTTTTCCATCGCCATCTCGGCTGCGGAAACTGCAATAGCTATCGCCATCATGATTAACATTTATCGTAATCTTCGAAGCATTCAGGTGCGCAATCTGGACGAGTTGAAGTGGTGATTTGTTTCATTCCCAGGAACAAGGTGTTTCATCCCTTGAAACACTTCGTTTCACACCGAGAAACAAAGTGTTTCTCACCGAGGAACAACTAGTTTCACACCGGGAAACCAAACAGAAGGTCCGAGTATAGTGATTATCAGCTATAAGACCAAGAATTAATAATAATAACTCAAGTAATTAAATAAAACTGTATGGAACTAACAATTCTAATACTCCTTCTTCCTTTCTTCTCCTTTCTCATATTGGGAATCGGAGGTAAATGGATGTCCCACCGGACAGCGGGTACAATCGGTACGCTGATACTGGGAGCAGTAGCAGTACTATCCTACGTTACAGCTATCCAATATTTCTCCGCTCCACGACTGGAAGACGGAACATTCGCCACACTGATGCCTTACAACTTCACGTGGCTTCCTTTTACAGAGACTTTACACTTCGATTTGGGCATCTTGCTCGATCCTATATCGGTAATGATGTTGATCGTCATCTCTACAGTGTCACTGATGGTACATATCTACTCTTTCGGTTACATGAAAGGAGAAGTCGGTTTTCAACGCTATTACGCTTTCCTATCCCTGTTTACCATGTCTATGCTGGGATTGGTCGTTGCAACCAACATCTTCCAGATGTACCTTTTTTGGGAGCTGGTGGGGGTAAGTTCTTACCTGCTAATTGGTTTTTATTATACAAAACCGGCTGCCATCGCTGCTTCCAAGAAAGCGTTTATTGTTACTCGCTTTGCTGACTTGGGCTTCCTGATCGGTATCCTGATTTACGGATATTACGGTGGTACATTCGGCTTCACTCCGGATACAGTATCCTTGATAAGCGGTGGAGCTTCTATGCTTCCGTTGGCTCTCGGACTGATGTTTGTCGGTGGTGCCGGTAAAAGTGCCATGTTCCCGTTGCATATCTGGTTGCCGGATGCAATGGAAGGTCCTACTCCGGTCAGCGCATTGATTCATGCGGCTACCATGGTAGTTGCCGGTGTATATCTGGTGGCACGTATGTTCCCACTTTTCATTGCATACGCACCGAATACGCTGCACATGGTTGCTTGGGTAGGTGCATTTACAGCATTCTACGCGGCAAGTGTGGCTTGCGTACAATCAGACATCAAACGTGTACTGGCTTTCTCTACCATTTCACAGATTGGCTTCATGATGGTAGCCCTGGGTGTTTGTACTTCCATGAATCCGCACGAAGGAGGTTTGGGCTACATGGCTTCCATGTTCCACCTTTTCACACATGCCATGTTTAAAGCATTGCTCTTCCTCGGTGCAGGTAGCATCATTCATGCCGTACATTCTAATGAAATGTCCGCTATGGGAGGTTTACGCAAATATATGCCGATCACTCACTGGACATTCCTGATTGCTTGTCTGGCTATTGCCGGTATTCCTCCGTTCTCGGGCTTCTTCTCGAAAGATGAAATTCTGGCTGCTTGTTTCCAATACAGCCCTGTAATGGGATGGGTGATGACAGTCATCGCTGCAATGACAGCTTTCTATATGTTCCGCCTTTACTACGGTATTTTTTGGGGCAAGGAAAACAAAGAACTTCATGCACATCACACACCACACGAAAGTCCGTTGGCTATGACTTTCCCGTTAATGTTCCTGGCTGTTGTAACTTGTGGAGCAGGATTTATTCCTTTCGGACACTTCATCAGTTCGAATGGTGAATCTTATTCTATCCATCTCGATCCGTCAGTGGCTATTACGAGCGTTGTTATTGCGATTATTTCGATTGCAATCGCTACATGGATGTACAAGAATGCCAAACAGCCTGTTGCTGATTCGTTGGCAAAACGATTCAAAGGTCTGCACAAGGCAGCCTATAATCGCTTCTATATTGATGATATCTACCAGTTTATTACGCATAAGATTATCTTCCGCTGCATCTCTACTCCTATCGCATGGTTCGACCGTCATGTAGTGGATGGATTCTTTGACTTCCTGGCATGGGCCACCAATACAACAAGCGACGAGATCCGTGGTTTGCAGAGCGGTCAGGTACAACAATATGCGTATGTGTTCCTTTGCGGTGCACTGGCACTTATCCTACTGCTGATTCTCTAAATAGTAAATAGTAAATCTTTAAATAGTAAATCATAAAGATGAATTTCTTATCCATATTCGTACTTATCCCCTTATTGATGCTGGCCGGACTTTGGGCAGCACGAGGAATCAAAGCCATCCGGGGGGTTATGGTTACTGGCGCATCGGCACTTCTGATTGCCTCCGTCGTACTTACATTCCTGTATCTGGGAGAGCGTAGCGCCGGAAACACGGCAGAAATGCTTTTCCGTGCAGATACGCTTTGGTATGCCCCGCTTCACATATCTTATTCAGTAGGTGTTGACGGAATTTCGGTAGCCATGTTGTTATTGTCTGCTGTCATCGTATTCACCGGTACATTCGCTTCCTGGCGCCTGCAACCGCTGACGAAAGAATATTTCCTCTGGTTCACCCTGTTGTCTATGGGAGTATTCGGATTCTTTATATCCGTGGATTTGTTCACCATGTTCATGTTCTACGAAATTGCGTTGATACCGATGTACCTGCTGATTGGTGTATGGGGATCAGGACGTAAAGAATATGCAGCCATGAAACTGACTCTTATGTTGATGGGCGGTTCCGCTTTCCTATTGATCGGTATTCTCGGAATCTATTTTGGTTCGGGAGCAACCACCATGAACCTTCTCGAAATTGCACAGTTGCACAACATACCTTTTGCACAGCAATGCATCTGGTTCCCACTGACTTTCCTCGGCTTCGGTGTATTGGGCGCCCTTTTCCCGTTCCACACATGGAGTCCTGACGGTCACGCTTCTGCCCCGACTGCCGTATCCATGCTTCATGCCGGAGTATTGATGAAACTGGGAGGTTACGGATGTTTCCGTATCGCCATGTATCTGATGCCGGAAGCAGCCAACGAACTTTCCTGGATATTCCTGATACTGACAGGTATCTCTGTAGTCTACGGAGCCTTCTCCGCTTGCGTACAGACCGACTTGAAATATATCAATGCTTATTCATCCGTATCTCACTGCGGACTGGTTCTTTTCGCCATTCTGATGCTAAACCAGACAGCAGCAACAGGAGCAATCCTTCAAATGCTTTCACACGGATTAATGACAGCCTTGTTCTTTGCTCTGATCGGTATGATATATGGACGTACACACACACGTGACGTTCGCGAACTTGCCGGTTTAATGAAAATTATGCCGTTCCTTAGTGTATGTTATGTGATTGCCGGTCTTGCCAACCTCGGTCTGCCGGGATTAAGCGGTTTCATTGCTGAAATGACCATCTTCGTCGGCTCTTTCCAGAACAACGACGTATTTCACCGCACACTGACCATCATCGCCTGCTCTTCGATTGTGATTACCGCAGTCTACATCCTGCGCCTGGTAGGTAAGATTCTATACGGAACCTGCACCAACAAACATCACCTCGAACTGACCGACGCAACTTGGGACGAACGTGTAGCCGTTATCTGCCTCATCGTTTGCGTTGCCGGACTAGGTATGGCTCCTTTCTGGGTTAGCCACATGATTGGTGAAAGCGTATTACCGGTTGTCTCACAACTAATCCCCTAACTCATAAATCATAATTCTTAATTCATAAATAAACAAGATGGATTATTCACAATTTCTAAATATGCGAGAAGAGCTGTCGCTCATAGCTGTCTTACTGCTGCTATTTCTAGCTGACCTCTTCATGAGTCCGGATGCACACAAAAATAGTGGGAAAGCACGCCTGAACACTATGTTGCCCGTTATTCTGATGGCTATCCATACGGCTATCAACTTGATTCCGGGAACTGCTACCGATGCATTCGGTGGTATGTATCACTATGTACCGATGCACACAGTTGTTAAATCGATCCTGAATGTCGGTACACTGATTGTTTTCCTGATGGCGCACGAGTGGATGAAAAGAGAAGACACTTCATTCAAACAAGGAGAATTCTATGTGCTTACACTCTCTACCTTGTTTGGTATGTATCTCATGATTTCCGCCGGACATTTCCTGATGTTCTTCATCGGTCTTGAAACAGCTTCTATTCCGATGGCAGCATTGATTGCCTTCGATAAATACCGTCACAACTCTGCCGAAGCAGGTGCCAAATACATTCTGACAGCTCTTTTCTCCAGTGCATTGCTGTTGTTTGGTCTGTCCATGATCTATGGTTCTGCCGGGACTCTTTATTTCGATGACCTCCCTGCCCATATCGACGGAAATCCGTTACAGATCATGGCATTTATATTCTTCTTCACAGGAATGGCATTCAAGTTGTCACTGGTTCCGTTCCACTTATGGACAGCAGACGTTTACGAAGGCGCTCCGAGTACAGTTACCGCTTATTTGAGTGTTATATCAAAAGGATCGGCAGCATTTGTATTATTGGCTGTCCTTATCAAAGTATTCGCTCCAATGATTAATGACTGGCAGGAAGTACTTTATTGGGTAACCATCGCTTCTATCACTATTGCAAATATATTTGCTGTCCGTCAGCAAAACCTGAAACGTTTGATGGCGTTCTCCAGTATTTCGCAAGCGGGATATATTATGTTAGGCGTTATCGGAGGCACAGCACAAGGCATGACGGCATTGGTATATTATGTATTAGTGTACGCTGCCGCCAACCTCGGAGTATTTGCCGTTATCACTATCGTGGCATTACGCAGTCAGAAATTCACGCTCGAAGATTACGCAGGACTTTATAAAACGAATCCTAAAATCGCTCTCTTGATGACTCTGTCTCTGTTCTCATTGGCAGGCATCCCTCCGTTTGCCGGATTCTTCTCTAAGTTTTTTATCTTCATGGCTGCTTTCGATGCAGGTTTCCACTTGCTGGTATTCATCGCATTGGTAAATACAGTGATTTCGTTGTATTACTATCTATTGATTGTAAAAGCAATGTACATCACTCCTTCCGACAACCCGATTCCTACTTTCCGCAGCGATCGTTGCACAAAATGGGGACTGGCACTTTGCACATTGGGTATCATCGGACTGGGTATTGCAAGTATCGTATATCAATCTATCGATAAACTGTCGTTCGGAATTTAAACGGACTACACCTTTTCACCAAAGAAACGGTCTTGGTTTCATGTCAGTATCAATCGACATCAAAACCAAGACCGTTTCTTCTATATAAAAGCCGCTTTTATTAATGAGGAAGGAAGATATTCACCTGCCTTATTACCACTCTACCGGGCACAGTTCATCTCTTCCGTCACGATCACTCCGGGAATAGTAAACCAAAACCTTGATCCTTTTCCTTTTTCAGAATCAACGCCAATCCGCCCACCTAATTGTTCAACGATGCTCTGACAGATAGAAAGTCCCAATCCTGTACCGTGTACAAAAGAATTAAGCTTCACAAAACGCTCAAAGATATGTGGCAACTGCTCTTTTTCAATACCGATGCCTGTATCTTCAACATAGAATTCCAATTCGCCATCTTTTAGTTTATATCCCACATGAATACTACCTTCAGAGGTAAACTTCATTGCATTGTTAACAAAGTTAGAGATCACCTGATGTATACGGTTACGGTCACTAATGACATGACAAACCGGAAGATGATCATCAAACACCAGTTCCACCTCTTCTTTCGCTTTCATCCCCATAGAGCGGACAATATCCTCACATAACAGATTTACATCTACATCTCCGTTAGTAAACTCAAATGTACCCGCTTCAATCTTTGACAAATCGAGTATATCTGAAATTAATTGCAACAAAAGTTCATTATTCTCACGTACAATCTTAATATACTCCTGACGTTCTGCCAGCTCTTCAGTTTCTACCAGCAAATCGGAGAAACCGACAATGGCATTCAGCGGCGTACGGATTTCATGACTCATATTGGCAAGGAAAGCACTTTTCAAACGATCCATCATCTCTGCTTTATCACGTGCCTGAATCAATTCGGCTTCAGTCTCCTTCAATTCTGTAATGTCATAATTGATACCGATGATTTCTATTTCATTTTCTTCCGGTTTATAATTGGTGACCATCACATTACTGCTGACCCAATTCCATTCGTTCTTCGTTCCGGGACGACGAATACGCATCTCCCCTTGGAAATGCCTCCTTTTTCCGTCTCTGACTCCATCATAAAAATCAAGGAAACGCTTACGGTCTTCGGGATGCATTTGGCTATAAACTGCTACCACCTCACTCAAAGGAATATCTTCCTCCTCACCTAAATTCTTATACCACTGTTTTATAGCATAACCTTTGCGGTTCAAGAGATTCAATTTAGCATATCCTACTTTTGCATAATCGGATATCATCAAGAAGAAATTCTCAAAATCACGAATACGGTTCATTGCATCAATACGCTCCGTATTGTCAATGCTTATTAAAATATATCCGCTGAAGTTGCCCTCATTATCATATAGTTTACTAACCTTCGAATATAGTTCTATCACATTAGAACGGCTTGTCTCATAATATCCTCCTGCTTGCTCAAAAGAATAATTAAGTCTGAAATCTACTAAATCTTCATTCCGTACACGATCACGTATGTTCTGCGGCACATTCGGATTATCAAAGAAGTTAACTCCGATCACATCCGACTTATTCACTACACCGAATATCTCCAAATCCTTATTATTCAGGTCTATCAAATAGCCATCCTTATCGTAGATCTCTACTCCTGCCGGAATATTAGCAAATATGTTCTGAAAGAGCTTCTCGCTACGGTCCAATGCCCGGTTAGCTTGTACCGATCCTGTAGAATCGAGGAACAAACCGACTATTTCATCTTTTCCGGGAGAATAAATAACCCAATGCGTATACCGTTCCGTTCTTGGAAAATATTCATCTTTCTCCCTATAAGAATTACTATCCAGTATCTCTTCCAGAAAATTAAGTTTTTGGAGATAGTCAGGATGCTTTTCAGATGCCAAAGAACCAATATACGACTCCAAAGGAAGCCCGAAAAAGGTTGAACTGACCTCATTCGCATCCGTCACCCGATAATCGCAAGGTTTATTATTCTCGTCACGGATAATGGACATACGTATATATCCCATCGGCATAAAATGAAACAGATTATTTAGGAAAGTCTGTTCACGGATTACCTTGTCCTTAGTTTTACGCAACTCGATACAGATATTTATAATATTTCCCAATGAGGAGAACCATTGAAAATCTTCATTACTCCAGTCATGGTAGGTCTCAACCAAATCAATCCCCATATATCCCCAAACGCGGTCGCCTGTCATCAAAGGAGTCACCATTAACGATTTGATTCCCTGAACTACAAGAATCTGATATTCATCAGGAGCCTCTTCTAATAACTGCTCCAGTGTATTTAAAATAATCGGCTTGCCCGATAATATCTGTTCACTCCACCATTTTGACTCACTGGCAGGCATGTCCTGCAGATTGTCTATCTCTGCCGATACTCCTTCAGAAACAACTTCGTAGATACAACTATGATGGGCATAAATTTCATCGTATTCAAAAATATAAACACGACCTTTTCCATTATAAAGATTCAGAATATCTCTTAAAATATCTGCGATACAAGATTCTACTGCCTCATCACGTAGGAAACGAAGCAACGATTGCGAAACAAAATTCTGACGACAAAGCAAATCATTCACACGCCTTAATGCATCCCTTTGATCTTCCTCCTTGGGAGCCTCAACGCGCTGGATTATTCCGAAGGACTTATCACCTCCATCAACACCCGTACCCTTCTCACGAAAAGCCAGACGGGTATGCAGCCAAACCTCACCATATTTTGAATGAATCGGGAAAGTTTGTTCGTAAAAGTCCTTATGGATAGAAGAATTTGCCCGGAACTCCTGAGCAATCTGCTTGCGATAATCTTCACGTATCAGGTTTAGAAAATCCGAAGTAGAGATGGTGTCGCCGTCCAATCCCAAAAGATCAGAAAGATAATCGGAACATAAATAACATCCTGCCGTTAAATCTACTTCCCACCATCCGATTTGTGCAAGAGAAGCCATTTTTTTGTATCGCTCGTTGTCTGTTTGCATATTTTGTATCGTTGTAAAATAATAGGTTGACAAATATACGAAAAAGGTAATCACTGATACCATAAAGGAGCAAATAAAAAAGCTAAAAGAAGATTACGAAAACAAATAAATAGAATATGGGAGAATCTGTTTGTTACAAATTCTCCCATACCTCCTATTAAAAAAGATACACTTTGCTACTCTATATCTTATTTATAAGGAAGAGAAATTATATCCGCTCCAAGTGAACAGGGATGCATCTGCACCTGTATTCGTAGTTGGCTCGGTAAATGTATTCAATGTACCGTTCAGCTTATTCTTAAAGTTCAATGTATGGGTGATGCTGATGCTGGAAGCAGCATTTCCTGTACCTTTATTGTCATTCATATCAATCAAATCGATTGTACCGCCTGAACCTTTGACAAGGGCATTGGTGATCGTAGCTTTTGCTCCACGACGGATTTTAATCACATCTTGCATACGGTCTACATTATCCGTTGTATTGGCAGCATTATTTACGATTGTCATATTTTCAACCACAAAGTCCGACTGACGTAAATGATCCGGATAAATGCCATCCAAGTTACCATCTGCTTCAATGCCGCGCGGATCTGCTTCCGTACTGGTATAACCGCTTTCCCAAACACCATAGCAGTTTTTCAATTTACCGGAATATCCTTGAGTGAAGTCGAACATGTCATCATCCGGGTTCACAGCCAATAGGTTGGTTACATTCACCGTACCGCCAAAGAATTCGACGGCATCATCCGCACTCTCAAGAATGTAGATATTCTCGATCTTGGTACCGTTTCCAACACCGTTCAGTGTCAATCCGTTGTGCTCGATATCGGCAGTAGAGCGGGCACCGGCATAGCAGATTTTCACATAAGTCAGTGAACCGGAATTGTCATTATCGACATTACCACCGTATTTATAGTTGTTGTCGATTTCCGTCAGACCTGTATCACTCTTATTGGCGTTCGAACCGGAAATCGGAGCTTTACCATTGATAATGATTCCTCCCCAATAGCCGGATGTAGGGGTTGTTGAATTGGCAGTGAAAACAATCGGTTTATCAGCTGTACCGTCAGCATAAAGTTTACCGCCCTGTGCTACCAGCAGATAACTGCTGAAACCTTCGCGAGCCTTAATCGTTGTTCCGGCAGGGATATTCAGACGGCCTCCATTTTCAATGACTACCGTTCCGTTCAGAATATATTCCTTAGCTTCCAGTGTCTGTTCTCCGGTCAGCGTGCCGGACAGGATATTTTCGCCCACAACAATAGAACTACCGGTCCCACCGTTGTTTCCACCATCTCCGTTACCATCACCGTCCCCGTCACTATCACTGCTACATGCAGTCAATGTAAGTGCTGTTGCCATAACGGCAAACGTCATAAAGTTCACAAACAATCTTTTCATTTTGCTTTCATTATTAGTTAATAATCTTATTTCATCACCCGGCTTAGAATGTACACGACACTCCCAGGCTTATATTTATTCCTTTCTTATAATCATTCAGTATCACCTTTTCCCCGTTTTCGTTCGCTTTGCGGCTTAACTTATAAGAGGGATTCAGCAGGTTGCGGGCTTTCAGGTTAAGGGAAAGATGCTTGTTCAGTTTGGCTTGGGACACAAAATCCAGTATCAGTACTCCCTGCTCCATCACATCCTGATAACCCTGCGTGCCAATGGTATATATCTTATCACTCACATAATTAAGTACCAATGTATTGACAAAACTGCGTTCTCCTTTCGTGAAGTTATGCGAGAGATCGAAATTGACAATCCACGGTGCAGCTCCTTCCAGTTGCGAACCGGTGGTAACCGTTGCCAAAGGCATTTTTGCATTCGTGTAGATATAAGAGCCATTCAATCCCAAAGAGAGTTTATTCATTCCGTGCGCAGCATTACTCACCGGACGGACAAACAGATTCTTACGTATTTCTATCTCCACTCCTGCCACGGTTGCCTTATCCGCTATATTCTCATAAGAAAGATAACCTCCGGCACTTGCCACTTCGATGCGGGATATCGGATTCTTAATCAATTTATAGAAAGCTGTGAGAGAAATCAACTCGGTCGGAGTGGGATTAAAGTCCCACTTCAGATCAAGGTTATAATGATCCGAAGGTTTCAGATTGGGATTCCCCTGACTGTTGAAGTTCACGCCGACATAACGGTAAGGAGATATTTCCTTTGCCTGCGGAAGCGTATATGTTTTACTAGCTCCCAGACGAAGCGAGTTTTTATCATTCAGATTGTATTTGAGATTCAAGCTGGGCAGGAAATAATCTTTTTGGATGGTATTGTTTCCTTTAGAACCTCCACGATTCACATTGTAATCCACTTCAATATCTACCTTGTCGTATTTCATTCCCAGATTCACAATCCAACGGGGAGTAAACTGGTAGGTAGCCTCGGCATAAGCGGAATGGATATTCTTTTTCACGGTATATTCATCTAAGTTCTTTTGTATCTTGAACCAGTCGGAAGCAAAGTTTTCCTGATTATAATAATCGTCAAGCGAGAAGTCGTCCAAAGAAGGGATGGTAGAAACATGTCCTACGGTCAGGTTATACTCCGTAGCTTTGAAGTTATCATCTACGAATCGGCCTGTATATCCGAAACGGATATTCGAAATTTCGTCTATATTATCTTTCAGACGATAGACCAAGCCTGCTTTTACATTCAAGTCGTCTTCATCTAAAGTTGAGAAATAGCGCTGTTGTGAGTTGCCCCTTAGCAACGTATAGCCGTCTTCCGCTTTAGTCAGGTTATTGATACGACGATCCGGTTCATACCCTTTCACCATATTATAGGAAGCACCTGCATCGAGACTTAATGATTTGGTCAATCCCCAGTTAGTCATCAGTTGATTAACGATCAGCATATTATCATTCGTTTGTTGGCGACGGGTGAATCCGAGGTTTTCATAATCGTCACTAAAAATCGAGTTCTTACCGTTGTAATCGCCCACCGACTGGGTATTGGCATGAATCATCATCAAATTATAACTGATGTGATGACGATTCTGCATATCGAAATCCACATTGGCAAGTGCCAGCTGACTGATATTCTCCGCATACTTCTTTCCATTCATATCTTTGTAGACCGTACCGCCGGTAGTTGTATTACGTATGATTTCATCCGTATACTGATAGTCCGTCGTATGTCCGGCAGTCAGGAAGAAAGAAAGTGGATTTTTGTCTTTTCCGACATAGAATCGTTTACCTCCGGAAATACTGTAACTCCGGTTGATTTGCAAATGTTGAGCGGAAGGGTCTAACTTATTTCTGAAGTTCCATGAGTTTTCATCGGCAGGTTCGGTGCGATTAGCAAAGCCCATGAAGTTCACTCCATCCTGTTTCAGAAAATCGGCTGCTACCGTTTGTGTATTCAAGCCACCGGAAATGCCGAATCCCAGATTACCGCTACCAATGAGTTCTTTGGATACGATATCAATGGTTGCCCCTCCGACATCGCTGCTGCCTCCCGCGTTGAATGCTTTATTTACGCCTACGGACTGAATAATGTCCGTACCGAAGAAATCAAGAGAGATATTCTTATATTCCGGGTCTTCGGAAGGAAGAGCAAATCCATTAAAAGTAGTTGCATTGTACCGGTCTCCCAATCCACGGACAAAGACATTTTTCACTCCGTCTTGTTTAGACACTCCGGCAACTTTCGTCACAGCACCTTCTGCATCCGAAACACCCTTGCGGGAAAGCTCCCTGACACCAACAGATTGTACGGCAATGACTGCTTTTTGCTGTTCGAGCAACAGCATATTCTCATTTTCCCTATTCTTCTTAGCTACAACCACCACATCGGCAAGTTCCTGTGCATCGGTTTCCAACTCCAGATTCAGTATCACCTGTTTTCCATTCTCCACACGCACTTTATGGCGCACTTCTGTTTTGTAGCCTACATATTTAATCTCAATATCATACATACCTTCCAGAATGCCCATACTGTTCAATTCGAAATTGCCCTCCATATCGGTCACTGCTCCGGCTTGAGTTCCGAGCAAACGTATCGTAGCTCCTATCAAAGGTTCCTTGGATAGTTTGTCTTTCACAGCTCCTTTAATCTTGATATTGGCAGCCAATGCAGGAAGTACACACAACAGGCAAAAGAAGGCCGCCACTGAAAATCGGATAAGAAATAGTTTTTTCATCTAACTTTGCTCTACGTTTTAATTACGTCGGCAAAGATAGAGGGTGAGCATTACAACTATAAGACGAAATAAATACAATCTATTGAAAGAGTCGTTGCAAGATGATGACAAGATGTTACAAACGTATTATCAATCACTTACGCTATTAGTTTAACTTGTTTATAAGCAAATTTAAGACCGGAACTTCACTCTTTTATCTCTCATTATGCATAAAATTAATCAGCTGACAGTTGTGAGAAGGTGAAAATTTTGGCTGATAGTGTATTTCCACCCGCTTGTCGTCAAAGATATGTTTCACCGCTTTTCAATGCATTACGCAAAGAAACACCGATAGCTCCTTTCCCACTAAGTATATATCCAACGTTGGACTTTCTTAAAAAAAGAACAGGCATAATTGACTTGAAACTAAATATCATTATCTTTGTGAATGTTTCACGCTAAAAACAGATATGCGTCATGGAAGAGAATTTCAGAAGATATCCGATAGGAATACAGAACTTTGAAGATTTACGCAATAATGATTGTGTCTATGTTGATAAAACAGAATTGATTTATCGTTTGACTCATACAAATAAAGTCTATTTTCTAAGTCGTCCCCGACGCTTTGGGAAAAGTTTGCTGGTTTCTACACTAGAAGCTTATTTCCTGGGAAAAAAAGAACTGTTTCAAGGCTTGGCTATGGAGACTCTGGAAAAGGATTGGACGGTCTACCCGGTACTACACTTTGATTTTAGTGTGAGTAAATATATAACCGCTGATATGCTGTCAGCCGTTATTAACCGCCAATTGCTTTTATGGGAGAAAATTTATCAACGGGAAGAAGGAGAAACGACTTTCAGTTTACGTTTTGAAGGAATTATTCGTCGTGCTTACAAACAGACGGGTAAACAGGTGGTGGTATTAATAGATGAGTATGACTCACCAATGCTGGACAGCAATCATAATGATGAAGTTCAAAAGGAAATACGTAATATCATGCGGGATTTCTTTAGTCCACTGAAAGCCCAGGGACAGTATCTTCGCTTCTTATTATTGACAGGTATCAGCAAATTCAGCCAAATGAGCATATTCAGTGAGTTAAATAATTTACAGAATATCAGTTTGCGGGATGAATATAGTGCTATATGCGGAATTACCGAGAAAGAATTACGTAGCGAATTGAAAACGGATATTGAGATTATTACCCAAGCAAATGAAGAAACGTATGAAGAGGCTTGTGCTCATTTGATATTACAGTATGACGGTTATCATTTTAGTAAAAGATGTGAGGATATTTACAATCCGTTTAGTTTGTTCAATGCTTTTGTCGGCAAAAATTATGAAAACTTCTGGTTCTCTACAGGTACACCCACCTTTTTGATAGAACTATTAAAACAAAGTCAATTTGATATTCGTGAATTGGATAATACGACAGCAACTGCGGAACAGTTCGATGCACCTACCAACGTTATTACTGACCCCATTCCCGTACTCTATCAAAGTGCTTATTTGACTATCAAAGGATATGATCCTGATTTTGAACTTTATACACTTGCATACCCTAATAAAGAAGTTCGTAAAGGCTTTATCGAATCGCTTATGCCAGCTTATGTACATTTGCCAGCCCGTGAGAATACTTTTTATGTGGTGTCTTTTATCAAAGACCTGCGTGTCGGGAATATAGGTAGCTGTTTGGAACGTATGAGAAGTTTCTTTGCTTCTATCCCCAATCAATTGAACAATAAGGAGGAAAAACATTATCAGACTATTTTCTATTTGTTGTTCCGTTTAATGGGGCAGAATGTGGATGTGGAAGTGAATACTGCTATAGGACGGGCGGATGCGGTTGTAAAGATGCAGAATGCCATTTTATGTTTTCGAATTTAAAGTGGACGATACGCCGGATGATGCTTTTGCACAGATAAACAGTAAGGAATATAGTATTTCATATCAGGCAGATCATCAGGCGGTTGTTAATATTGGTGTGAATTTCGATAGCGCTACACGGACCATTGGAGGTTGGAAAATAGTTTCTGCCCCCACATCTAATAAAAAATCACCATTACTGATTACAAATCTTTTTCTCTTTCGTCTTATTATTGTATTTTTGAATTAACAACTTCACAAAACCCAATAAAAAATGAAGAAGAAATATGTACTTTTAGCAGCTTTTGCTGCGGCAATGTTGACTCCGAGCGTTGTATGGGCACAATACCCACAGATAACAGACGAAGCCAAAGAAAATTATAAAAAGATGATGACTGAAGAACGGAAGCGTTCTGATGAAGCATGGGCAAAAGCGTTGCCAATCGTTCTGAAAGAAGCCA